>JAESFN010000436.1_pt1 | contig 39947 bp, 34 predicted proteins | sample 9269411 | NCBI WGS metagenome assembly JAESFN01 (sample SAMN14505399, study PRJNA617100) | algae metagenome | isolation source: Iphinoe sp. HA4291-MV1 and co-occurring heterotrophs from trail next to... | place: USA: Maunawili Falls, Hawaii | collected 2009-07-25
GGCTGCCGGGGGCGTTCGAGAGCACGAAGGCGTCGCTGGTGTTGGAGTTGCCGTCGACGGTGAGCGTGGCCGAGTTGGTTCCCAGCGCGCCCCCTGGCAAGCCAACGAAGACGCGCGCCGCAGCGACCTCGTCGGCCGTCAGCGTTCCGCTTAGCGACGGCGTGGTGTCGTTGGTCACCTTCGTTGCTACGGTGGCTGTGGGAGGAGGCGCGAACCGCCCCGTGTTCACCGTGTCCCAGCCCATCAGCCCAAACAGCCGCAGGTCGGTCGACGTGAACGGCAAGATCTCGCCATAGTTGATCGTCGGGTCCATCAGGCCGGTGAAGCCCGTAATCTCGCCCGCCTTCAAATGGCTGGCCTGGTGCCGGCCGCCGGTCGACATCAGCACGTCGCCGGGCGCCAGATTCGGGATCGTGGCCCCATAGGCCCCATACTGATTGATGTCGAACTGGCCGTCGTAGACCACTTGGTTGGGCACCGTGGCCCCGGTCTCGAGCACCCGCGTGGCCGTGGAGAAGTTGGGGCCTTGGCCAGGCGTTAGCCGAAACAGGTCCAGCACTTGCGGAAAGACATTGGCCGGCGGCGTGGCCGTATCGACAATGTCCACCGAGCTAAAGAACCCCAAGGCATGGCCGATCTCGTGGATCGCCACGCTCTCGAAGTCCATGGCGCCAGGCGTAACGCCGTTGGAGTTGTCGAAGTCAAAGGAGAACGCGCTGTTGAACTTGATCGTGCCGTCGATGAACACTCCGGGCGCAAAGGCCGAAGTCGGCACGCCCGTCGTCAACTGCGTAAAGCCCAGGGCCAGTGCGTTGGCCCGGGTCAGCGACATCACCGGATTGTTGACCCCGGTGGTCAGGTTCACCAGGCTGAAGCCGGCCGGCATGGAAAAGTTCAGCGCACCGACGGCAGGCAGGCTCTGGACCAACGATTCGTTCGGTGCGGCGTCGTCGACGAGCCGCGCGCGTACGTCGCTGTACTGGAAGTTGTATCCCCGCACCTCGGTCGAGCCGACCACGTCGGGGCCGGAAAAGCCCACGCTGGTGAAATCGACGTCCAGCCGCACCGTGATCGAATCCGACAGCACGCTCTCCCAAAACGCAGCCGCCCGCTCAAACGCCGCCTGCGCCGCCGCACTCCCCTGCAAATCCGGCCCCTCAATCAACTCCAGCGCAAAACCTGCGGGAGCAGGGCCGGGATCAAGCATGCCGGCGGCGATCCACGGCGCGGCGGAACTCGAACTGAGATCCAACCCGCTGCCGCTGATCTGGCGTTGGATGACGCCGTCGCCCAGTGGCGACTGCAGCGTGTAAGACCAGTCACCAACAGCCCCTACGGCGAGCAAGCGTCGATGCTCGAGGGGTTCGAGGCTCAGCCGGCCGCGCCGTCCTCCACCGGGCTTCCGTACCCAGCGTTTCACGAAATCCGATGGCGTCTCCATGTTGCCGCGTCGTCCTCGAAGCCATCACTCGGTGCGCAGCGCCAAGGGAGCGCCGAGACGCCGCCCGGCGCCTTCCTGAGAGTATATCCGCCGACGACAAAAATCGGTGGCTTTTGCGAGAGGACGCCGCTGACGGCCGAAAAGCGCATGAAAAAGCCCTTCGCTCGCACACGAGGAAGGGCTTTAAAGGCGGTCGAACAGCCGGTCTTTACGCGCCGGCAGGGGGCGGCGGCGGATTGTCGGAAGGCGAGGGCGCGGCCTCGGGAGAGGGGGGCACCGCCGAATCCGGCGCCGGGGGTGGCGGCGCCATGCCCGGGTCTTCGTTCACCACGCCGGTGTCGTAGCCATAGTCAACGGCCGAACCACAGCAACTGGCTGCGACCGGTTGGCAGGTTTGCACTTGGCCGTAGCAGCGAGCCCGGTGGCGATAGTGCCGGTGAATGCGGTGACGCGCCGCGCCGCAACAGCCACCACGGCGATGACCGGCTTGTGCTTCTTCCGGAACGGAAGACAACGCTGCCAGTACGACGGCCAGAAAAGCCGCAACGCCAAATCCAAAGGTCCGACTCATGATCACTCCAAACAGAACGTGTGTTGGGAAGGAATTCGTTCGAAACATGCCCTGGAATGAACAGGGCCGACCAACGACTCCGAAACATGGGGGGGCGTGTAAAGCAGTTCCCGTGCCATGACGGTCGACTCCACATTTCCCAAATTCCCACGAGGACCTTAAGTCGGTTGACGAAAAGACCCCATAGTGACCCAAATATTTCGCGGCCTACAATGCAGCAACCCCCCTCCGTGGTCGACGCGCGACCAGCGAGGGTATTCGATAACTGTGTTCCTCATCGCCCGGCGCCTTATCTGGCGAGCAATCTGTGTCCTTGCCGATCGTGTATCTGGACTTGGACGGCGCAGCGGCCTTGATCGGCGCACGGCTGACCGAGGCTGGCTATACGGCGCTTCACGCGACTTCGCTCGAACGAGTCCGCGATTTGGCCGCGGAGCAGGCGATCGCCGCCGTCGTTGCTCCGGATGTTCCTCTCGCGGCGCCAGTGCAAGCACTCGGATTGCCGATCCTTTGGCTGACATCAGACTCTTCCGTTGTGCAGAATCCGCCGCCGGCCTCGCGTTCGCGCTGGTTGAGAATGCCTGATGGACTTCCGGATTTGGGGCAGACCCTCGAAGACCTGCTGAGCGACCGGCGTCGCGCCGAACCCTCGGTCTGGCGTGCCGCGGTCGACGCACTACCGGATGCTCTGTTGGTGCTCGACGAGCGAGGACAACTGCTCGACTGGAATCAGGGTGCGACAGAACGGTTCGGAAACGAACTGCCCCAAGTCGTCGACGCCATTTCAGTTCAGCAAGAATTCGTAGACTTGGCGGATGGCCGCACGGTGCGCGTTCAACGCACGGATCTCGAGACGCAGCCGCCTTCGACACTGTGCTTGCTGCAGCTCGAGCAATCGCAGACGGCCCAACCTTCCAGCACAGCGCCTACTGAGCGCGACGCCGTATTCGGCGATGAGCGGTTTCGCCGCTTATTCGAAGCGAACATCGTGCCAGTTTATTTTTGGGAGGCTGACGGCCGCATCACCGACGCTAACGACGCGTTCCTCGCGCTCATCGAGCGGACGCCGGAGTCGCTGCGCCGCGGCGAACTGCGGTGGGACGCCGTCACGGCGCCAGAGGACCTGCCGCTCGATCAGTTGGCGATGTCGCAATTCGCCTCGGGCGAACTCGTGCGGGCATCGTACGAAAAGCGTTTGTTAGCAGGGAACAAACGCCGCATTCCGGTTCTCTTCGGCGGCGCGCCGCTCGCCGCGCGCAGCAACGCAGGCGTCGCCTTCGTGCTCGACTTGAGCAGCCGCAAGCGGGCTGAAGATGCACTCCGCGAGAGCGAAGAACGACTCAGCTTGGCGCTCGAAGCGGGCCGCATGGGCATTTTCGACTGGGACCTCAGCACCGGGCAACTCGCCTGGAGCGCTTACCACTACGTGCTGTTCGGCTATCGAGCCGGAGAATGCACTCCCTCGCTCGATGTCTGGCGCCGCTCGGTTCATCCCGACGACTGGCCCAAAGTGGAAGACACGCTGCAAACGGCGATTGCCGAGGGCGCCGATTTTCGTCACGAGTACCGCGTGGTCCTGCCAGGCGGCGAAGTGCGCTGGCTGGCCAGCGCCGGCCGTTGCCAGCGAGACGATGGCCATCGAGTCGTACGGTTGCGTGGCGGCGTGGTCGACATCACCGACCGGAAGCATGTGGAGCAGGCGCTGCGCGAGAGCGAAGCCCGCGCACGGCGGATTTTCCATTCCGACATCGTGGGCGTCATCTACTGGGACTTGGAGTCTGGGCAAATCCTGGACGCGAACAACAAGTTTCTCGAAATGACCGGCTACTCGCGCGAAGATCTGCGCCGCAGCACGCTGTTTTGGAACTCGATGACGCCAGCGGAGTGGGCCGTGCCCAACGCGCAGGCGGTCGCGGAGCTGAACGCCTGGGGCCGCAGCAAGCCCTATGAGAAGGAATACCTTCGCAAAGACGGCAGCCGAGTTCCGGTGATCGTGGGCGGCGCACTCTTCGAAGGTTCGCAGCGCGAAGGCGTGTCTTTCGTGCTGGACATCAGCGACCGCAAGCGATCGGAAGAAGAGCGTTCTCGCATGCTCGTGGCGGAGCGGCAGCGAATGGCGCGGCTGCTCAAGCTCTCCGAGGCCGCCACGGCCATCAATCGCGAAGACACGATCGAAACGATTCTCGACACCGGCGCGGCGCTCGCGGCCAATCTGATCGGGGCCCATCAAGCGGGAGCCAGCATGACGATCGGCCAGCAATGGTCGAAGGCTACTCATGCCATCTGGCTGTCCGAGAAGTACGCCGCCTGGCGCGAGTACAGCGTGCGCCCCGATGGAACAGGCATCTACGGCATCGTCGCGCGCGAGAACCGCCCCCTCCGGCTGACGCAAGCCGAGGTGCTGTCGCATCCGGCCTATCGAGGGTTCGGCGCCGAGGCTGAGCGACACCCGCCGCTTACCGGCTTGCTCGCCGCGCCGCTCATCGGCCGTGATGGCGGCAACTTGGGCGTCATCCAACTCTCCGACAAGTTCGAGGGAGAGTTCACCGAGGAAGACGAAGCGCTGCTCTTGCAAATGGCGCAAGTCATGGCGCTCGCGCTCGAGAAAGCGCACTTGTATCAAGAGTTGCAGGAGGCGGACACCAGAAAAGACGAGTTCCTGGCGACGCTCGCGCACGAGCTACGCAATCCACTGGCGGCCGTGAGCGCCGGCATCCAATTGCTTCATCTGCCCGGCGCGCGCGACGACTTCGAGTGGACGATCGGCCTCATCGACGACCAGATCAAGCAGCTCGCCCGCCTGGTCGACGACCTGCTCGATGTATCTCGGATTACGCGCGGGAAGATTCAACTGCGGCTCGAATCGATCGATTTCCGCCAAACGGCCGAGCGCAGTGTCGGCGTGGTGCAGCCAATCTTCGACGAACGGCGACATCGGCTGTTCGTGGAACTCGAGCCGCGACCGCTCGTGCTCGAGGCCGATCCGGCCCGCCTGGAGCAGATCTTGGTGAATCTGCTCACCAACGCTGCCAAGTACACCGACGAAGGGGGCCAAGTCTGGCTCTCGGCGCAAGTCGCCGGCAGCGACTTAGTGATTCGAGTTCGCGATACCGGGATCGGCATTCCGCCGGAAATGTTGCCACGGGTGTTCGACCTTTTCGCGCAGGCCGATCAAACGCTCGACCGAGCGCGCGGCGGCCTGGGCATCGGCCTGACGCTCGTGCGGCGACTGACAGAGATGCACGGCGGCAGTGTGGCGGTCAGCAGCGCCGGCGTGGGGCGCGGCAGCGAGTTCAGCGTGCGACTGCCGCTCGCGCCGCAGATCACCTCGTCCGGCTGGTTCCCCCGGCTCAACCTCGATACGCGGCCGCCAGCGCCAACGTCGATCCTGCTCGTCGAAGACCATCCCGATATCGCCCGCAGTACGGCGCGGTTTCTCGAGCAATGCGGCCACTCGGTGCATGTCGCACACGACGGGCCGCGCGGCCTGGAGCTGGCCGATCAAGTGCTGCCGCAGGTGGTGATTCTCGACATCGGCCTGCCTGGCATGAGCGGATATGAAGTGGCGGCCGCCGTGCGGGGCCAATCGCACGTCCGCGACTGTCTGCTGATCGCCGTCACCGGCTATGGGCAGGAGCAGGATCGCAAGCAGTCGCGCGTCGCCGGCTTCAACTACCACCTGGTCAAGCCGGTCGATTTTCAGCTTCTCCAGCAGCTCATTGGGCAGTGGCAGGCCACCCGGCCGGCGGCCCCGCCTTCGCCGTAGCTTTCGGCAACCGATCGCAAAACGAATTCGATTCGTCTTGGTCGCCAGGTGCGGCCGAACCTAAGATTGAGAGAAGAGGCATTTCCCCCATCCCGTCCCTGACTGCCCGCGAGCTCGCCCCATGACCGCGCTGACGAATTTCCTCCGGGCCGTAGCCGCGCTGATCTTCGTGGGTCTCCTTTCGGCCGGCAGTTGGCTCGGCTATCAGCGATTGAGCACGCCCGATCCACGCCTGGTGGCGGCGGAAAAAGAGCTGGCCGATGAGCGAGCGCGGGGGGAGAAGCTGAAGACCGATCTGGCGGCCAAAGAAAAGGAAGTCGCCCGCCTCGACACCGCCGTGCGGCTACTCAAGGTCGATCGCCGTGTTGCCCGCATCGACGTGCTCGAGCAGTGGACGCCTGAAAAAAGTGATCGCCCGCACACCAAGCTGCGGTTCATCGAAGTCGACGAGGCAGGTCAGCCGATCGGCGAACCCAAGATCATGACTATCGACGGCGACGTGCTCTATGTCGACTATTGGGTCGTGAAGTTCGACGACAAGTTCGTCGAGAAGGGGAACGACCCGCTGCGCGGAGCGTCGATCTGTCTGCTGCGGCGGCTATTCGGCGAGTATCAGCAGCCGAGCGAGGGCCAAGTGGTCGATGCCGCGGGGCAACGGCCGGTCGCTTACGGCCGCGGCGCGCCCCTCTCGGAATTCGAGAGCGACCTGTGGCAAAACTTTTGGAACTACGCCAACGATCGCGAAAAGGCCGAATCGGCCGGCGTACGAGCCGCCCACGGCGAAGCGCCTTCGATCAAACTGATGCCAGGCAAGAGCTATCGCATCGTGATCCGCAGTTCCGGCGGGCTGGCGGTCGAGCCAGAAACTCCGCTGCCGAAGGCGCTGCCTGAGCCCGTTTAGTTGCCGCTCAACTCCGACGGCTCTTGCGCCGCACTGCCTGCTTCGGCGGACGGCTCTTCCAGGCAATACAGATGTCGGCGGCCGCGGAGGAACATCTGCCGGCCGACGATCGCCGGCGAGGCCTCGAATTGCTCATCGAGGCGATTCACCGCGAGCGGTTCGAACTTGTCTGCTTTCCGCAATACGGCCATCGCGCCGTCGGCCGCGAGAAAGTAGACCCGCTCCCCGGCCGCAACGGGAGAGGCGAACAAGTCGCTCGACGCTTCAGGCAAGCGCGACAGCGGCCAGACCGGCTTGCCTGTCTTCGTATCGAGACTGAACACGATCGAGGCCTTGCCGCGCGTGAGATAGAGCCGATGGTCGAGCAGCACGGGACTGGGACCATACGGCGCCGCCTGGGTAAAGCTCCAGCGAAGCTGGTCGGCGGTCACTTCGCCTTGCGAGTCGAGCGCAATCGCCAGCACCTCGGAGTCGCCGTAGGAGCTCATGCAGTACACGGTCTCGGCATCGGCGACGGGCGAAGAGATGACATTGGTCGTCAACCCTTCGCACTGCCAAAGCAGGTCGCCGGTGCGGGCGTCGTAGCTACGGACCTTGTTCGTCGCGCTCGTGATCAACTGCGTTCGTTCAGGCCCTTCGACCACCAAGGGCGTTGACCAACTGGTCGGCTCATCGCGGTCGACGCGCCAGCGCTGCTCGCCGGTGGCGGCGTCGAGGGCGACCAAGTACGAACTGGTTTCCTGGTCACAGTTCACGAACAGCAGATCACGCCACAGCGCGGGCGACGAACCTTCGCCCCAGCCCGCCCGCGTTTTCATGGGGGCCATGTCGCGCTTCCAGAGCTGCTTGCCGGCCAGGTCATAGCAGAAGAGCCCGCGAGAGCCGAACGACACGAACAGCCGCTCGCCATCGGTGATCGGCGAAGCCGAGGCGTAGGTGTTCGCGGGATGCAGCCCTTCGCGCGGCAGGAACTCGGCGGCGGAAGCTTGCCAACGCGTACCCCCCGAATCGCGATCGAGTGCGAGCAGTTGGAGACTGATGAAGTTGCCCGGCGGAATCGTCTTCTGATCGGCCGCCGCGAGCCGCAGCGCGGCCAACTCCTCGGCCGGAGCAGAACGCCCCGTGTCGACCGCGGCGAGCACGAAGATCAAGTCGCCCCAGACGATGGGCGTCGAGTTGCCCTCGCCCGGCAGCTCTCGCTTCCAGCGGACGTTGGTTTGCTCGTCCCAACGAAGCGGCGGATCGCCGAAGGGGGCGACGCCATCTACTTGCGGACCTCGCCAATGCGGCCAATTGCGCAATCGCGCCTCAGGCTCAGCGGCCATGACTGGCATGGCCCACACGGCGAGGAGGCAGGCGACGCCAAACAACATCCGCATGGCTGAACTCGGTTGAGGGGTGGGAGCGATCAATCGGCGGCGGCCGCGCGCCGACGCTTCTTCTTCGTGGGCGCCGACACTGGGGCGCGCTTGGCGGCCGCGCCCTTCTTCCCTCGCCGAGCCACCTTCGAGGCGCCGGGGGGCGATTTCTTGCCTTTGCTCGCCTTGCGAGGCCGTTCGTTATCCGCGCCGAAATCGGCGTCTGAGTGCGCCCCATTGTCGGCAGCGCGGCGGCGCGTGCCCTTTCGCTTGCCGCGATGAGTCGCCAGCCGCAAGCGACGGCGTTCCGAAGGCGAGAGATCGTCTTCGAGCGTGGTGATGCCGGCCTTGAGAGCAACTCGCACCAGCAGCGTGGCCGTGTTGATTTCGGCTGCCCGCATGGCGCTCGTGCGCTGATTGTCGACGGTGCTCACCGCCTTGCCGAGCACGCGGGCCACTTCTTTGGTCGACAGTCCGAGGGTGATCAGCCGCACCACCCGTTGTTCGGCGGGAGTGAACTTGGGAACTTTCACGGTCGCCTGCCTTGGCTCGTAGTTCGAGAAGTCGTTCCTAGAAGACAACGGTCGTCGGCCGAGTGTGAAGTCTTCGCGTGACGATACACGGCTGATTAGCGCCGTGAGGTCCGTCGGGCCGAAGCACACGCACTGCCGCGCCTCGGGCCGACTCGGGGGGCATTCACCACTGCAAGGCGGGGGCGGGCCTTCCAGTTATAATGGGAATCCGCCAGAAAGGGCACCCCGCAAAACGGCGGGAGTGTGCAGTTGAGAGAAAACTCGCCTCTGGGCAAGACGCCCCAAGCGCTAGCTACGGGGCCCAGACGCTCCGCCCGCCATCCACTCGCAGACAGTCGCCGGTCACGAAGTCGTTGTCCAGCAGATAAAGCACCGCCTGGGCAACGTTGGCCGGGCTGCCTTCGCGCTTAACTAACGTGGCGTCGATCGCTTCTTCGCGCTCCGCGGCCGGCAAGTCAGCCGGCAGCATGACCGGCCCCGGCAGCACTGCGTTCACGCGCACGCGTGGATTGCGCGTGCCCAGTTCCACGGCCAGGCAGCGGGTGAGCGTCGGGATGGCGCCCTTCGAAGGAAAGTAGGCCGCATAGTTCAAATACGGACGATCGATCGCCCAATCGCCGAGCGTGACGATGCTGCCGCCACTCGGTTGCCCCACCATCGCCAGGCCGACCTGCTGCGAACAGAGGAACGTCGACAGCGTGTTGGCCTCGAAGTGCTCGCGCACGTCGGCGGCAGTCACTTGTTCGAGCGGCTTCGAGTGCCAGACCGCCGCACAGTTTACCAAGGCGTCGATCTGGCCGAAGCGGGCCAGCGTTTGCTCGACGAGACTGCGCACGTCGGCTTCGTAGGTGAGGTCGGCCGCAAAGCTTTCCGCCTCGAGCCCTCGCGCGCGATAGCCGGCGACGCGCTCCGCGGCCTCGGCGGCCGAAGAGCGATAGTGAACGGCCAGCGAATAGCCACGCTCGGAGAGCGCATCAGCGACCGCCCCACCGACTCGCTTACTGCCGCTCCCGGTGATCAACGCAACAGGCATCTTCTCGACCTAACGACGGATTTCTAACTACGGAGTCACGGAGGAAGGAACCACTAAGGCACGAAGACACAAAGAATTCAGAAAGGCATTTCTCGCAAAGGCGCAAAGCTCGCGGAGATGGTCAGCCAAAGTCACGCTGCGGACTCTGCGTCCTTGCGAGAAAACTCTGCCCGCATTCTTCGTGTCTTCGTGCCTTTGTGGTTAGATTTCGTGCCGATTAAGTCTAGGTCGGGCCAGCGGCGGCTTCTTCCAGGGCTTTATCGGTGCTGCTGGGGTCGACTTGGCGGCAGGCCGCGGTCAGCCGCTCGGCGATGTCGCGGAGCTCGTCTTGCCAGGCCAGCGGGTCTCCCTCAGGCGGCGTGAGTTGCTGGAACTCCTTGAGCAGCAAGATCATCCGCAGCAAGTGCCGGAAGATCACTCCTTCCTGCTTCTGCAGACTGCGGGCGGTCACATACTTGTTGAAGTCGCCGTTGAATTCGAGCACCTCGCCGGCCGCCCAGGCCGGCATGGTGAACAGCGAGTGGACGTGGGGGAACTCGGCATCGAAGAGCAGCCGCAGCTTCTCGGCGATCGTGAGCGGCCAGACTCGTTCCTCGAACATGCCAGGTCGGTCGCGGGGGTCTTCGTCCTCCTGCTGTGATTTCGCGCCCAGTTGCTCCGGCAGCGCGAGCCCCATGCGGAGCAGCATCTCATCGAGCCGGCCGGTAGCCAGTGGTCCCGGCGGCACCTCTTCATACCGGGGCGGCCGCACGAACTTCGCCACCGAGCCTGGCAACTCGAGCACGCTCTCGAACGCTTGAATCCGCTCCTCGCGACTGGCGATTCCGAGCTGGTTCACCAGATACACGCCGTAGAGCGGATTGACGCCGCGAAGCTTGAGCAGCTTCGCGAGCGATTCCGTCGGATGGGCGAACTCCGGTTGGTAGCTCGGAATGATCGGACCGGCGGCCTCTTCCTGGGCCGGACGTTTCTCTTTGACCACGGCAGGCGGCGGCGAGAAGAGTCCCCGCGGCGCGGCCTCGACCACAGGCGCAGGCGCCGCGGCCTTCTCTTCGCCGAGCGCCGGCTTCGGAGGCGGAGCCGGCTCGAGCCGCACATAGCCGGCTGCCCACAGCGTCATCAGCATCTGTTCGAGCTGCTTCTGAGCGGCGTTTAACCGACCGCTGTCCATCAGCCGCTTGCCCACCAGGCGGCGGAGCGGCTCCACATCGGGCGAGGCGTCGAGCATGTAGGCCAAGAGTCGCCAGGGGATCGGCCCGCGGCTATAGAGCTTCTGCGGCGGCGCGGTCTTCAGCTTTTCCCACTGCTGCTCGTTCCAATACTGTTCCGTACTCCGCCGCGTGGGCATCTTCCGCTTGAGGTCCTTTTTGGCGCGGAGCAGGCCCGGGTCCTTGGTGTTCTCGGGGATTTGGTCGTACTTCTCTTTCCAACGGGCGATTTTTACGTCGTCCTCATGGGCCAGCACGAACACATAGCCCTGGTTGTCGAACTGCGGGCGGCCTGCACGGCCGAAGATCTGCTGGGCGCTCGAGGGATCGATCACCTTCTTGTCGCCCGGCTTGCCTTTGAGCAGCGTTGGCATCACCACGCTGCGGGCGGGCAGATTGATGCCGGCGGCCAGCGTTTCCGTGCAAACACACACAGCAAGCAGCTTCTTCTGAAACAGCTCTTCGACCACGCGGCGGTACTTAGGCAGCACGCCTGCATGATGCACGCCGACGCCGCGTTGCAGAATGGCCTTGAGCTTGGGTCCGGCGCCTTGCGACCAGTCGTGCTGGGCCAGTTCGTCGGCCAGTTGCTTCTGCTGCCCCGAGGCGAGCAGCGGCTTGCCTTTGAGCGCCTCGGCAATGCCCCAGCACTCTTCGCGGCTGAAGCAAAACAGCAGGGCCGGGGTGTAGCGGGTTTGCTCGTCGCCATCAGTCATCTTCTCGATCTGCTCGACGAGGAGCTGATCGCCCACCCACTGGTAGGAGAGCGGTACCTTGCGCTCGCGCCCTTCCACCAGCTCGAGCGAACGCAAGTGCGACGCCTTGAGCCACTGGCGAAACTCGAAGGCGTTGCCCACCGTAGCCGAGAGGAGCAACAGACGAACATGAGGTGGCAGCAGGCCCAGAGCCAGCTCCCAAACGATGCCGCGCTCGGGATCGGCGAAGTTGTGGAACTCGTCCATCACCACGGCCGACACGTTGCTGAAGTCGACGGCCGAGGGGAGATCGTCGTCGGCCTCGTGAATCGTGTGCTGGTCACCGGGCCGAGCGTGGAGCAGCCGGTTGAGCAAAATCTCGGCCACGACTACGAGCACCGGAGCGTTGGGGTTCACCCGCCGATTGCCGGTGACCAAGCCAATGTGGTCGGCCGAAAAGCCCCAGCGGATCGCGGCTGCCTGCATTTCAACGAGCTTCTGCTCGGTCAGCGCGATGAGCGGGGTGGTGTAGTACGCCCGCGTGCCGGTGTGCAGGGCTTCGAAGAGCGCCGCCTCGGCGATGAGCGTCTTGCCGGTGCCGGTCGGGGCGCAGATCAGCGCCCCCTGCTCCGACATGAAGTAGGTGAGCAGCGCCTCTTCCTGCACTGGGTAGGGCGGAAAGGGCAACTGATCGAGATACATCGACGCGATCTGGTCGCGGCTGGGAACGCCGGACGGACGCGACGCGGGGGACGGAGCGCTGGGAGCTGGGTTCGACATAGGTTGCCATTGTCGCCGGGAGGCGGATGGGAACAAGCGGTCGTGCGACCGATTGTGGGCGGGGCGGTCCAGCCGTAACCTGGGGACGATTGAGGCCGGCGCCAGGCGCGAGGGACCGGCCGGTATGGCTCTCACAACGTCTTCCAGGGTGAATTCGTGATGGCATCCGACCGCAAGTGTTCCCGCCGGCCGCTTTCTTTCTGCCTGACTGTGCTACTCGTCGGACGCTGGCTCGGCACAGCCGCCTTACTGGCTTCCCTACTTACCAGCGCCGAGCCAGCGTTTTCTCAAGCCGCGCCGCCGAAGAACTACTCCGAACTTCCCACCGAAATCCCGGCCGACTTCAAGCCGACGCTCGACGGCTTCGACCATGAGCGGCGCGAAGTGAAGATCCCCATGCGCGACGGGGTGAAGCTGCATACGGTGATCCTCGTGCCTAAGGGGGCGAAGGGAGCGCCGCTGCTGCTGACGCGCACTCCCTACGACGCCGACGCCCTGACGAAGAACGCCGAAAGCACGCAGTTGGAATCCGTGCTGACCGGCTACGACAACGCAGCCGATGTCGTCGTCGATGGCGACTACATCCGTGTGGTGCAGGATATTCGCGGCAAGCACAACTCCGAAGGCGACTACGTGCTCAACCGGCCGCTGCGGGGGCCGCTCAACCCCACGCCGGTCGACCACTCGACCGACGCCTACGACACGATCGAATGGCTCGTGAAGAACGTGCCGGAAGGGAACGGCAAGGTCGGCATTCTCGGCATCTCCTACGACGGCTTTCTCCCGCTGATGGCCTTGGTCGATCCGCACCCGGCGCTCAAGGTGAGCGTGCCGATGAACCCCATGGTCGATGGCTGGCTCGGCGACGACTGGTTCCACTACGGCGCCTTCCGCCAGTTGAACGTCTGGTGGATCTATCGCCAACTCGGCGCCCGCAAAGCGACGAACAAGCTCCCCTCGACGCACCACGATGTCTACGACATGTTCCTCGCGGCCGGCTCGGCCGGCGAACTAGGCCGCCGCAAGGGTCTCGATCAACTGGGCTTCTGGCGGAAGCTGACCGAGCATCCCGCCTACGACGCCTTCTGGCGCGACCAGGCAGTCGACAAGCAGCTCGGCGCGCGGCCGCTCACCGTCCCCACCATGCTCGTGCATGGCTACTGGGACCAAGAAGATATCTACGGCGCTCCGGCCGTCTACCGGGCGCTCGAGCCCAAGGACAAAAACAACGACAAGCTGTTCCTGGTGATGGGGCCTTGGTTCCACGGCCAAGAAATCGAAGATGGCAGCAAGCTTGGGGCGATTCGCTTCAACAGCGACACCGCGCTCTATTTTCGTCGAGAAGTTCTGGCCCCGTTTCTGGCGCAGTATCTGAAGGACGGAGCGCCCAAGGCCAACGTTGCCCCGGTCGTGGCTTTCGAGACCGGCACGAACGTTTGGCGAAACTTGCCTGCCTGGCCAGCCGCTCCCGACAAGCGGGCGATCGAGCCCAAGCCGCTCTATTTGCGCGCCGAATCGCAGCTCTCGTTCGAAGGCCCGCTGCCCGGCGAATCGGCCTACGAAGAGTACGCGTCGGACCCCGCCAAGCCGACGCCGTTCCGCAAGCGGCCCATTCAACCGATGGGCTACGACCCTGGCCAGACCTGGGCCGAATGGCTGGTCGACGATCAACGCGAAGCCTCGGGCCGCACCGATGTGGCCACCTTCACGTCGGAAGTGCTCGACAAGCCCGTGCAGATTAGCGGCCTGCCGATCGCCAACCTGATGGCCTCGACCTCAGGCACCGACAGCGACTGGGTGGTCAAGCTCATTGATGTCTATCCCGCCGAAGTGCCCAGCCAACCGGAGATGGGGGGCTATCAACTCATGGTGGCGGCCGACATCTTCCGCGGCCGCTATCGAGAGAGCTTCGAACAGCCAAAGCCGCTCGAGCCGTACAAGCCGCTGGTCTATCGGTTCTCGCTGCCCACGGTGAACCACGTGTTTTTGCCGGGGCACCGGGTCATGGTGCAGGTGCAATCGGCCTGGTTCCCGCTCTACGACCGCAACCCGCAGACGTATGTGCCGAACATCTTCTGGGCCAAGCCAGGCGACTACAAGAAAGCCACGCAGCGGATTTACCATGCACCACAGCAAACGAGCTTCGTGGAGTTGCCGGTAGTGCAGTAGAGGACTACTGGCGAGCCCGCCGCATGATACAGGTCCACCTCCGGCCCCTCCGGCCACCGCACTGCTTGGCCCCTCCTGTCTCCACCACGTATGCACACTCGCCGCAACTTCCTCGTTGGCTCGTCTCTTGGCCTCGCCTCTCTGCCGTTCCTCTCGCTGCCGCTTCGGGCCGAAAACGCCGCATCGACACTGCCCATGGCTTCTGCGCCCGAGCCGCTCGAGGCGGCCTGGTTTCCGAGTCGGCTGCATGCGTTCGTGTGGCGCAATTGGGCGCTCGTGCCGGTGGAGCGGATGGCGGCAGTGGTGGGCGCAAAGGCTGAAGACCTCACGTCCATCGCGGACAGCATGGGGCTCGAGCCCGCGCGTGGCTTGACCGACGCGCAGTGGCGTCGCGCGCATCTCACCATCCTCCGCCGCAACTGGCATTTGCTGCCGTACGATCAGCTCCTGCAGTTACTCGGCTGGACCGAGGAGAAGCTGGCCTACACTCTGCGGGAAGATGACTTCTTCTTCGTCAAAGTGGGCAGCCTCAAACCGAACGCCAAGCCGCTGCGTTGGACCGCGCCGACCGTTGTGGAGAGCGAGCGGGCAGCGGAAATCGCCGAGCTCGTGCGCGAGCACTTTCCCCAAGGCGGCCTCGAAGGCAAGCAGCCGCTGTTCGCCTTTATCGACACCCTCAAGGCCGCGCCGCCTGCTGCGGCCAAGCCTGCAGCCCTCGACGAAGGAGCGCCGCTCCGCCTGGGCTACTCCTACTTCGCGTCGTGCGGCGATCCGTTGCTCGATCCCGCGCTCGATCCGTATCCCGACGGGCTGCTCGCGCGGCTCGCAGCCGTAGGCGCGAACGCCGTGTGGCTGCATGTGGAGCTCAGCCAGCTCGCTGCGGTCCCATGGGCACAGGACGAGCATATCGAGCAGCGGTTGGCCGCCCTGCGGGACCTGACTGCTCGCGCGGCGCAGCACGGCCTGAAAATCTTTCTCTACCTCAATGAGCCCCGCGCGCTGCCGGTGAACTCGCCGGTGTTCAAGCGGCATCCCGACTGGCGCGGCGTGGAGGAGCAGGGCTTCAATGCCGTTTGCACGAGCGTTCCGGAAGTTCGCGCCGCGCTCCGCGACGGCGTGGCCAGCATCTGCCGAGCGGCGCCGGATCTGGGCGGATTCCTCACCATCACCGCGAGCGAGAACCTCACCAACTGCTGGTCGCATGGCCAGGGGGCGAAGTGCCCGCGCTGCAAAACGCGCAAACCTGCGGAAGTCGTCGCCGAGGTCAGCGCGACGCTTGATGAAGGCCTTCGAGCCGCGGGAGGCAAGCAACGCTACATCGCCTGGGACTGGGGCTGGGCAGACGATTGGTCGCTCGAGGTCATCGAGCGGCTGCCGACGAGCGTTGAGCTCCAAAGCGTGAGCGAGTGGAGCTTGCCCATCGAGCGCGGCGGCGTGAAGAGCATTGTGGGTGAATACAGCATCAGCGCAATCGGCCCTGGTCCACGCGCTCAACGTCACTGGGCCGCGGCACAGCAGCGCGGCCTCAAGGTCTCCGCCAAGATTCAGTGTGGCAACACCTGGGAACTTTCGGCGGTCCCGTACTTGCCAGTGCTCGAGAACATCACGCGCCATGCCACAGCGCTGCGTGAGCTGGGCGTGCAGGACATCATGCTCGGCTGGACGCTGGGCAGCCATCCTTCGCCCAACATCGAAGCCATCACCGAGATCAACTCGGGCGGCACGCTCGAAACCCTGGCGAAGAAACGCCATGGCGAAGATCGCGCGGAGGCTGCCGCCACGTTTTGGCGCCAGTGCAGCGCCGCCTTTCGCGAGTTCCCCTACCACATCGACGTGGTGTATCACGCCCCGCTGCAAATGGGACCGGCCAACCCGCTCTGGCCGGCGCCGACCGGTTACCGCGCCTGCATGGTCGGCATTCCGTACGACGACCTTAACGGCTGGCGGGCCGTGTACCCACCGGAGGTGTTCGCCGGGCAGCTCGAGAAAATCGCCACAGGGTTCGACGCGGCCGTGGCTAGGCTACGCAGCGCGGTCCCGAACCCGCCGCCTGCGCTGACCGAGGAGTTGCGCTTTGCCGAAGCCGCGGCGATTCACTTCGCCAGCGTGGCGAACCAAACCCGCGCCGTGGCCGCGCGCGATGCGAAAGATCAAGCCGCCCTGCAAAGGCTTTGCGAGGCCGAGGCAAAGCTGGCGGTACGTCTTCACGGCCTGCAGAGCGCGGATTCCCGCATCGGCTTCGAGGCCTCGAACCAGTACTACTACACTCCGCACGATCTGGTGGAGAAGGTGATTAACTGCCGTTGGATTGGCGCTCGGCTCGCCGCGCAGTGACCGGCGTCAGCGCGCGGGCAAAGCAACTACTGCCTGAGCACCAGCACTGGGCAATGCGCCATCCGCACGACGCGCTCGGCCACCGAGCCCAAAAGCAAGCGTTTCAAGCCCGTGCGGCCGTGCGAAGGCAACAAGATCAGCTCCGCCCGCATCCGGTTGGCGTAGTCGACGATCTCCGAACCGGGGTCGCCGAACAGCACTTCGATTCGCAGGCCCGAGTAGGGCGGCTGCGAGAAGCGCTTCCGCAGCGCCTCCGCCGCGTGCTCTCGTCGCGAGTGATCATCTACCGTGTCCCAGATCACGCCTGGCTCGGTGACCGCCAAGAGCGGCAGCACATGCACCACGTGAACGTTCGCCGGATGCTCGACCAGTTCGAGCGCTGTATCGACCGAACGGAACGAGTCCTCCGAGAAGTCGACTGGGGCGATCACCGTTTGTTTGGGAAGCCAAGGCATCAGCAGGTCTCCGAGAAGGCGAAGGGCCAAGCGGGGGGGGGGGCTGGCATCTGATCCGCACCGGGAACGGGCGGACTCACGCGCCCAATCTCCGACGAAAGCTCAATGCCCGTTGAGACTACCAACGCAAAGGCTTCCGACCAACCGGGGGCAGCAGCGAGACCGCGCCAAAGCGCCGGCAGTTGATCTGGGCCGAATCGAGTCAGGTTGCTAGCATTCTCGCCTCGGATAAACGTGAGCTTACGAACGAATCGTGCTCCGTAAATCTTTGGTTAATTTCCGCTTGGGATCGTTGCGGCGATCCTAACCGAGCGTAAGAATGCTCGCTGGTTCCTTAGGCGGAACCATTGCAGCAGGCGAATAGAAGGAGCGTCGCAATGGTGAACATCGCGGAAGGTTGGTTGCTCGACGTAGACCGTGGGCCCGATTGGTTGTTCGTGCGGCTTCACTGCCCGCCCGATCGGCCGAACGACACGCCCCAGGTGGCCGAAGGGCTGTGGAATTTGATGGAGCAGCACCTGACCCATCGGCTGGTGCTCGAGATGGACGATGTCACGCTGCTGCACAGCTACCTGATCGGCCAGTTGATTCTGCTCTACAAGCGAATCCATAGCCGCGGCGGGTTGCTGCGCATCAGCGGACTGTCAACGCACAATCGCGAGGTGCTGCGGATGTGCCGCCTCGAGCAGAGCTTTCCTCTGTACGAAAGCCGCGACGAAGCGATGCGCTGCTTCCGCGCGGCAGTGCCCAACTAACCGTTGGCCGCCAGGCCGCGCGGTTAGCTCCAGGTCACTTCGAGCTGGTTCTCGATCACGTCGACCCCTTCGAGGCGGCGGACGATTTCCTGCGCCATGACCTTCTGGTAGTACGAGTTGACCTTGCCCCGCAAGATCACGCGGCCATCGCGCGATTCGAACCGCAGGTTACGGTTGCGCAGGTACGGATGCCGTTCGAGCGTCCCTTCCAGAGCTGCATCGTGCGGGTTGACGGCCTTCGAAGGAGCAATGCGGGAGGCAACGGTCGTAGACATGGAGCGTGGGCTGCTGCGGGGCGACGTGGGGGGACAAGCAAGGAACCGCCAGCTAGGCAAAGCACTTGCTGGTGGCTGCTCAATCTATCGGTCACGCCCGTGGCGGCGGTAAGCAGATTGCATTGCAAAGCCCAGAAAAACGGCCGCCCCTAGGCGAACTGCGCCGAGCTTAGCGAGCAATGGGGCTGTAGCGAGAATGCCGGGGCGCGGCGATCGCCCATCACCGCCCCGGCGCAATGGCAGCCGCCGCGGCCAATTGCCGCGAACCTGCGAGGTCTGTCGGCGAGGCCAGGTCCCCAGACGCGGCGCATTCGGCAACGCTCGACTGCCCCGTTGCCGTGTCGATGCGCACCCAATAAGAGCTGGGATCCTGCCAATTGGAGAGAGCAGGCTCGCTGAACGGCTCGGCGATCCCTGCGCGCCTGCCGACAAGCAGAAAGAGCGGTCCGCTCGGAGCGGTGCTCGAATCGCCCACGAAGACACGTTCCACCGCGCCGCCACGGCCGAACACGATCGTCACCGGCCCTGCAAGACCGGACAACCCGAACTCGTTCGACGAGCCCGATGCGCTAAGATCGACGATCGCTTGTCCCGGCAACTGCAGCGCGGCCGCGGCCGCCTTCGTAGGCTGTAAGAACACCTGAAACGGGACCCCCGTAGCCGGCACCTGCGGCGTGGCGCCGAGTTCGGCCGCCACGCTCCAGGGATAGCTCGCCTCGGTGAACCGACCGTCGGCGTCGAGCCCATGACCGCGCAGCGGGTAGAGTGGACCGCGAAAGTTGAAGCGAATCAAATCGCCAGGACGCAGTAGCCCCACCCAGCCACGGTCTCCCGACGTAAGCCGCGTCACTCCCGGCCCCCCCACCCAAATGCGCGAAGCCACGCCGTCGCCCGAGTAGACGCCGCGGTTGTCAGCCAAGCAAAGGGTGGCCGATGCCAGCGGACAACCAGGCAAGCGTTCGAGCATCACGCCGACAGAGCGATCGCCGCCACGGGCTTCGCTGCGCGCACGGTCGAAGAGCAGTTGAATGGCTCGCGCCGCTTCGCGCAGCTCCGCGTCTTGGCGCCGCTCGGTAAACAGGCTGGCCGTTGCCACGGTGAGCGCGAGCATGAGCGCAACCGTGATCAAAAGCTCGAGCAGCGTGAATCCGCCACGTCGCGATGTCATCTCACCGCCCGCTCTTCGTTGCGAGGAGCGCGGAGACGGCGCCACGCCAGCCCGAGCAAACCAACCGCGAGCAGTACGCCAGTCGCTGGCTCAGGCACGGCGGTGGTGAGCAAGGCCTGCGAGGCGCCTTCGGCCGGAGCAACGCCAAAGCTTGCGCCAACAATTGATGTGTCTCCGATCGTCATGAACGAGGCAAACGATCCGTCCTCGAAGCCGCTGTTGGGCAAGAGTGATCCGGCGACCAACAGATTGTCGAGCAGTAGCGCCGAGTCGCGATCTCCATCGACGACATCGACGATGCCGATCTGCAGCGTGTAGGTTCCGCCCGCAGTCAGCACGTTCGACCAAGTTTGATAGCCGCTCGCGAGCGGAAAGACCGTAGACGAGGCCATCAGCGGAGTAAACGTATCCGCCGCCACGGTCACCACGCCGGGCGTGATCGAGACGAAGGCGAAATCGTTGACGACATCGAGTCCCGAGGGAATCTCTTCGTTCGTCAGGAAGTTGTAGCTGAACGACAGGGTGTCGCCGGCCGCCGCGGTGAACGTGCGGGAGAGGCCCGAGCCCTCAATGGGACTGCCGTTGCCGAGTCCGAGCAGAGTGTCGGTCGGCAACGAAAAAAAGGTTTCCAAATCCATGGCAGACACGGCCGCGGCCTGCACGGCGTTGGATGGCGCCAGCAGCGAAGCGAAAAGCATTGCCAACATGGTGAACGAACGACGCATAGAGAACGCCTTATTGCGAAGAGGAGCTAGACCAGGGAAGGATCGAACGACCGCGCTAGGCGTTACATGAACTTGGGCACGTTGATGTTGTAGAAGTCCGCCTCCAGGTACTCGAGCGCGAGCGCAAAGTTGAGGATGGCGATGTCGTTCTCGGGCGAGGGCGTCGACGAGAAGTCGAGCGGCGGGCCGCCGTTCAGGCTGGCGACAAAGGGCCCGGCGGCCGCGACGACCTGAGCCACGGTGAATGCCGTGTCGAAGTTCTCGCCATTCTGCGTGATCGCCTGGTTGAGCAGCACGTTGAGATACCCGGCATGCCGAGCTTCGACCGTTGCGATCGAAGCGGCCGCTCCCAGATACGTTTTGTTCTGAATCACCGGGGCTGCGCCCAGGTACGCGCCCACGCCCGTGTTCTCGAGCGCTTGCGACACGCTTAGGAACGCCTGCACATTGGGCTGCTCGAGGCCCTTGAAAGTCGGCTTGGGGCGCGCGGCGCCGCCAAGAGCGCCGACCAAGAAGGTGACGTGCTCGTTTTCGTGGGCCTGAATCGCCTTGAAATTCTTGCCGTTCCAACCGCGGTAGAGCGTTGGCACGTAGTTGGGATTGCCTTGGGCCTCGGCGCGATCGGCCATGGCAGCCGTGGCGGCAACGCCTGCGGCCAGCGCCGTGGTCTTGCCAAGAAACGCGCGACGCGAGTGGGGGGCAGGGCGCTCTAGCGAGGACTCGAACATGGGCAGCGGCTCCAAGCGGGGGGCATCGTGACAGCATCAAGACACCTGCAGAATTGCCTGGCGCGTTGCGGCCGTGGGCAACCGAGTGTCGGCACAATTACGAACGGCCGAGCGCCGCAGATGCTGAAAAACGCCAGGAAAAACAAAGTGGCGAATCTTTCTGATCCAGCCCAACTTTCTTGCATCCGGCGAGAATCCGGCTCCGTATCTTGTGTCGCATAGGTTCTGGGCGGCGCAGGGCTGCCCAGAACTCCTGACAGACCTTCTGAATTCGGAGAGAGAGCGACATGCGGTGCATCTCGATTGGCAACTGGATCCTTCCTCTGGCATTGTTGGCGGTGTTCGCTAGCGGCCGAGACTCGTACGCCGAGACCCTGATTGGCTTGACCACGGCGAACCAGCTCGTTTCCTTCGACAGTGCGACGCCGGGGACCATTGCCGGCCCGCTTTCGATCACGGGGCTGAGCGCCAACGAAAAGCTGCTCGACATCGATATCCGCCCGGCCACCCTGCAGCTCTATGCCTTGGGGGCGTCCGGCACGATTTACACAATCGACTCGACATCGGGGGCCGCCACGGCGCAGCCGATGCTGATGGCCGATCCGGCCGACGCCACCAATCCGTTCGGTGGTCTGGACGCCGGATCGCTCGAATTCGGCATCGACTTCAACCCGGTGCCCGATCGCTTGCGCGTGGTGGGCACCACGGGGCAGAACCTGCGCATCAACGTGGGCAACGGAAACACCACGACCGACGGCATGTTGAATGGCGCTGGAATGAGCGCCCTCTCGGTCGCGTACACCAATCCCGACACCGATCCCGCCACGGGAACGCAGCTCTACTACATCGACGCCGGCGCCCCCGGCATGCTGTACACCACCTCGGATCCGAATGCAGGCGTGCTGACCTCGGTCGGGTCGCTGGGCGTGCCGACCAATCTGAATGTCGGCTTCGATATCTCGGGCGCTGGGATGGCGTTCGCCTCGCTCACCGATCCGGCGTCGGGCTATTCAAGCCTGTACACGGTGAATCTGGGCACAGGCAGCGCGACGCTGGCCGGCATGATCGGCAGCTCGCTCACGCTCAACGGTCTGGCCGCGGCTCCGGTGCCCGAGCCCAGCACTTGGCTGCTGGCCGCGTTGGGCGTTCTGGGCCTTTTGTTCGGCGGCCGTGGACGACACAAGTTCTTGGCGGCCTGCCCCGTCGCTGCGACGCCGGCTCGCCGAATCTGAGGGGTCGATCGCTGGATGATTGGCCAACGTTGGCTCACACTAATGCAATGACTTCGAGTACTGCCAGCCAACGTCCTTTGAATCACCTCCGGCACGGCGCCGTCTCGTGGGCTGCCGTGTCGGGGGTGATCGTCGGCGGACTGGTCGCCGGCGTTCTGTTGGAACGCTTCGTGGGGCTGCCGCGGCGCGACGCGGGTGGATCCGTCGCCGCCGCGGCCCTCCCTGCGGAGGTCAGCGCCTCGGCAGCGCTGACGCCCGAGCAGGTGGTACGCGCGCAGATGGCGTGTCTGGCGAAGGTCGGCGATCCGGCGCATCCGCAAGCGTTGGCCGAATGCTATGCACACGCATCGCCGGCCAATCGCTCGGTCATCGGCACGCTCGAGCAGTTCGGCGAGCTGCTGCACGAGGCCCCTTACGACGTACTCTTGCGACAGCAGCTCACAATGGTGGGCACGCCCGTCGTGCGCGGCGACAGTGCGACGCTGCTGGTCAGCGTGCTCGACGACACTCGAAAACTCACCGTGTTTCGCTTTCAGCTCGCGCGACAACACGACGATCCCTTCGCTGGCCGCTGGATGACGAACGCAGTAACGCTCGAAGCGCAGACCGCGCCGACCGCCGCACCCGAACCAACCTTCACGGCCGCGCGCTAGGCGAGCAAGAGCAACGCGCGATGGCCGACGAGCAAGCCGCACAAGACATCGACGACGTGCAATTGATGGCCGCGGTCGCCCAGGGCGATCAGCGGGCCTTCGAAGCCCTCTACGATCGCTTTGCGGCGACGTTGAACGCGCTTTGCTTGCGGATTCTCGGTCCGGCTGGCGACGCCGAGGCGGTGTTGTCGGAAGTGTTCCTGGAACTCTGGCAACACGCTGACCGATACGTTCCCGAACGTGGCTCGCTGACCGCCTATGTCACGTTGTTGACGCGCTCACGGGCCATCGATCGGCTGCGTGCCGAAACCAGCCGCGCCGCGGCCCAAGCGCGGCTGCGGATTCAACAGGTCCACGATTCTAGCGCACCGCTCGCTCAGACGGATCCGAGCCGAGCCGTGGCGGCAGACGAAGACCAGCAGTGGGTGCGCGCGGCGCTTGCCGGACTCTCCGATGCGCAGCGCCGCTCGCTCGAACTGGCGTACTTCGATGGCCTGAGCCATCGGGAAATCTCTGAACAGATGAAACGGCCGTTGGGATCGGTCAAGACAGACATTCGGCGCGGCCTGCTTCGACTCCGCGCCGCCATGCGTTCCCGCTCCGCGGGAAGGGAAGCATCATGAACTGCGCTGAGTATCGCGATCTGCTCGCCGAATATCACTTAGGCAACCTGCCTGCGGAGACCGCGCGCGAAGTTCGCGCGCATTGCGCCGCGTGCGCCGAATGCAGGCGCGAGTTACAAGAAACGGCCGAAGCGTTCGCGCTGCTGGCCGTGGCGGAACCGGGCGCGCCGCCGGCCCCGTCACTCAAGGCGTCGTTGCTTGCGCGGATTCAAGTGGACCGCGCCGATGCGCTTCCGCGGCCAGTTCCGCGGCGCGGGTTGCGGCGGGCAACTTGGAGCGTCGCGCTCGCGGCCGGGTTAGCCGCCGTGTTCGCTGGGTTTGCGACCGCGCGTTGGACGCGATCGCTCAAAGAACAGAGCGCGCCGGGAATCGCGACGCGTCCCCAATTGATCGCGCCCCCGGTGCGGTTCGCGGCGTTGCTCGCACCCGCCGGACAGAAGGGGGCCACGGGCTACGTGGTGTGGGACTCGTTGGCAGGCGAGCTTCAATTCTTTGCGGAACAGCTCGCGTCCCCCGCGCCGGGCAACATCTATCGAGCCTGGTTCGTGCGCGACGATGGCACTTGGGCCCAGGCGGGCGAGTTGCATCCAAGCGCAAGCGGTGCGTGTCAGGCCAAGTTTCCGTTGCCGCAAGATTCGGGCTCGCTGCGCCGAATCGTGGTGACCGAGTCGCCGGCAAACGTCGACGGCCCTCATGGCACGCTGCGCATGTCTGCGGAACTCGCGCGGCCGGGAGAGTGATAGCACTCGCGCTCCTAGATACGCAGAACTTCGGTTCAACTCCCCCCCGTCATTGACGGGGCTAATTGGAATCGGAGCATCGCAATTGGCCCCCGGCGAGTCGCCCGGGGGGAAGAGGACCGCTGCGGCGGCGAAGGCCGTGCCGAGCGGGTTGAGTTAGGCGTCTTAGGGGTATCTGGCTAGAATCGTGCCGACCCATGGCACAATTCCCCCCTCGAGGCGCCTCCCCATGACCGTTCGCACTTCACTTACCATTCTGGCCCTGTCGCTCACTGCCGGCGGACTGCTGGGCGTCAAGCTCGCTGAGCCTGAGCCGGCTTACGCACAGACGCTGAGCGCGGTCCAAACGCCGATCACGGAACTGCCGGCCCACTCGCCTACGGCTGCGCCGGCCAGCGGTCGTTATCAGTTGTCGTCGGGCGGAGACCGCATGCTCGATACGGCGACCGGCATCCTTTATGTGCAGGCCGGTGAGTTCTGGCAGGTCGCCGCCTCGCTGCCGGCCGCCCTGCAAACCGCGCAGAGCCCTCCGGCGCCAGCAGCCGCCTCACCGGCCGCGGCGCAGCCCACGCCCGCCACCTTGCAGTTGCGTGCTCTGGGACCGAACGCGGCAACCGTGGGATCGAACGCCGAGTTCATCTTCGATGCGACGAACCCCTTGAGCACGGCCGTTTCATCGGTCACGTTGACGCTGCAACTCGACCGCGCGCAGCTCAAGCCCGAGGCCGCGACCGCCGGCATTCCGGCGTCGGGGGAACTCGTTTGGAGCCAGTTGACGTTCGCTCCGGGCGAAACCCGCCGCTTTCGCGTCGTCAGCCGTTGTTTGAAGGAAGGCCGGGCCTGCGTCATCGCGACGCTAGCGACTCCGCAGGGCCCGAGCCAGAGCCAAGAGACCTGCACCACGATTACGGCCACGGCGCCTTTCCCCGCGCCGACCCTGCCAGGCGCCTCGGTGTTGCAGTAGCCGAGACCGCAACTCGGGCTCTTCGCCCATCCGCGGCAACGGTCCTTCTCCCCCCGGCGACTCGCCGGGGGCTAATGAATCTTCATCCCTTAGCCCCCCGTCAATGACGGGGGGGGGACTCAACGGCAACTCCGCCACTCGCGCGGCCATTCGGTGTTGCAGTAGCTAAACGGCGTTCGCGCAACAAAAAGCCGGCCGCCGAAGCAAAGTCGGCAGCCGGCTAAGGAGTTTCACGCGAGATCGGTTTGCCTAGCGACGTGCGCGGCGGGCAACCAGGGCAGCCAAACCGCCCAGCGTCAGCAGCAAGAGCGTGCTCGGCTCAGGCACGGCAGCGCCGGCCACCTTGCCGAAGTTCTCTTTGAGAATGCCAAAGTCCGACAGGTCAACCTTGGCGTCGCTGTTGAGATCTCCTTGGGCTTGGGTCGTGCCCGTGCCAAAGTTCTCCTTCAAAATGCCGAAGTCGCTCAGGTCCACCTTGCCGTCCAGATTGATGTCGCCCGGCAGGCTGGGCGAAGTGAGCGACAGCGGACTCGTGAAGTCGACCCAGGCGAAGCTGAAGTCGGTGTTCTCGAGCGGGAAGTCGCCGTCGAAGTGGCGAGCCTGAATAACGAAGGCGTTTTTCTGCGCGTCGAACTCGTAGGTCAGATTGTTCCAATCGGGGGCTTCGCCGGTGCTCAGCATGTCGGAGTTGTTGAGCAGCAACATGCCGTCGTTGCCGGTCTTGCCGGCGATTGTCAGTTCGTAGGTCCCTTCGCCGGCGTGAGTGAGATTGAACGCTCCCGACGACTTGAAGGCGGTGCCCGTATCGCCATCGACGCGTCCGCCGACGAGGCCGTGCGCATCATACGGCACGTAGAGAAATCCGAACGCCGACTCCGTCGCCTCGGCCATGAACAGCGGATTGTCTTGCTGATCGTTGCGATTGGAGATCAACCAGCCTGAGCCATCGTCGAGCGGCGAGGCGGCCGTGATGTTCGTAGCGCTGCCGCCATCGGCCGAGATCGTGAACAGCAGGCCGTCGTTGATCGAGTTCACGTCCAAGCTCGCGAGCGAGAGCTTGCCGTAGCCGCCGAACGGGCCCGACGCATTGTCGACGCTCAAGCCCACCGACTCCGGCTCGATCCAGGTCATCAGATCGCCGGCCTCGACCGTTTCGAGGTTGAAGCTGCGTCGCTCATCTTGCCAGGTAGCCAAGCCCTCGGCGTCGGGGCCGTTGAAGTAGCCTGCGGTCCAACCCTGCTCATAGGGGAACCAGGCCGTGGCGAAGGCGACGTTGGTCTCCTCGATGGGGCCCAGTCCGCCGACGCTGACATCGGAGCCGCCGGTGCCGTAGGTTCCGTCGAGCATGCTGTAGCCGTAGGCCGACGAGTTGAAGTGCGCGGCGATCGTGCCGTAGTAGCCGGAGTCGAGGCCGTCGTCCCAATCGCTGTAGTTGCTGCGGACCGTGGCGGCCATGAAGCCAACGCGGCCATCGGGTCGCCAGGCCTGCGCGATGGGGGTCGTTTGATCGGTTTGGCCGAAGCGGAAGTCGTTGGGATTGTCGGAGCCTTCCCAGGGAAAGTCGGTGCCGAGCAGCTCCGTGGCGGCCACGGGATCGAACGGCGCGAGCCGAATGGCGACATCGCCTTCGTTGTAGCGCGGCGTCGACCACTTGACGGCGCCGGACTGCGGGATCGAGACGCGGATCTGATCCTGATTGTCGCCGCCGTTCATCACGCCGGCCGGCACGTCCATCAGCCAATTGGCGGCCGAAACGCCTTTGTTGGGAAACTCGCCGGGCCCAGTCGCTCCTTCGGGGAGCACGACCTCAGGGGGCAGCGGCGGATCGGCTAGTGCAACGCCCGCCGCGAGGCAGCCGGCTAATAGGGTAGAGAGGTAAGCAAGGCGCAGCATCAAAGACGCTCCTGGTGGGCGAGTTGGCAAATACATCGGCTGGCAATATAGCCGGGCGATGTGAGCGCCGCATGAGAAAACCTCGCGAAAATCGCGAGGATTTGGGCGCAACCAAGAGGCGTCTTGAGACTCGGACGGAAGGGCGATGCCCTAAGGGGGCCGGCCGTTCGATAAGGCCAGCCGCGCCACTACGTGCGGATGTGCTTCCGCTTCTCTTTGCGGGCCTTGCTGTTGGCCGGACGCTTACCGTGGTTCGCCTTCTTCAGGCCGCGATGGGGCTTGGTCATGCTCTATTCCTTCTCAAAACGGGGCCTGAGGCCGAAAACGGGAATCCCTAAGTCTAAAGGGCCGTCCCCGGGGCCGCCAGGGGAGTTTGATGAGGATTTGCCCCGGCCGCTTGCTCGGCAGGTGGCCCGGGCTTACCATCGTTGCGCGTGCCCATACGACCCGGGCAGTCGCTCCCGCCCTCTTGGCTTGCCATGTTCGCTGCCGTTCGCCCCCTGCGCCTGCTTCGTGCCGTGGGTCGCGGTGCGCTCGCGTGGTTGGCGACGCTGGGCTACCTGGTGACCGTGTGCGGCATTCCCCTGCCCGCGCCGGCAGCCGACAAGCCGGGGGGCGCGTTCCCCTGCCAGCACGGTCGCTGTGGCTGCGCAACGGCATCGCAATGCTGGTCGAGCTGCTGCTGCCACACGCCCGGCGAGCGGATGGCGTGGGCGAAGCGGCACGGCGTGGTTCCGCCGGTCGACCTGATGGCCCTCGCTCTCGAGGCCGATCTCAAGCTCGCAGCGGCTGACTCGGCCGATTGCTGCGCCAGTGAACCGACCTGCTCCGACAAGAACGATGGCTGCCATGCCAAGGGCAAGTCAAAGCCCAGCGGTCTGGTGGTGATCGAGGCGCTTCGCTGCCGCGGCAATTCCACCCTATGGGTGACCAGCGGCGCGGTAACGACCCCGCCGCCGCAATTCGAGCATCGCGTGACTGCGTTGCTCGTCGAGCGTCTTGCTCCGTGCGATATCCGCACCTCTTCTCCGTCCTACGTTCCGGACGATCCGCCGCCCCGCGCCTGCTAGCGCATCTCAGGCAGTGCTGCGCGCCGCTATATGCGTGGCCGCTGTTTGAATGCTTACGGGTGTTTCCGCGCGCAGAACTTCTGCCGCTTTCGGCCCCACCGGCTGCTTGCGCTGCGTGCGTTTCGCGATTGATCGTTTCGAATACAACTGGATGGAGTTACCTAATGTTGCGTTTGCGTTTCGTTGCTGGCTGCTTGTTGGCGTTTGCGCTCTGCGGGAGCGTGGCCCAAGGGCATGGCATTCCGTTGGAAGTCAATGTCGATGCTCAAGGCAAGCTGTACGGGCTGAACCTGTTCACCTATACGGACCATGACAGCCAGCTCACGCCCTTTCCGGTCGACGCTCCGCTGATCGTGCGCGGCACGGCCGGGTTCTACCCCGTGTTCGGCGGCGGCCTGCCCACCGGCACCGTGCTGAACGTCGATGCGGCTGGCTCGGCCAAGCATCCGCTGGCCCTGGCCTTCTGGAACGGCGGCGAAGTGCTGCCGTCGCCGGTCACCGTCGGTCTGACGCGCACCGGCGTCGATATGCAGGTGAAGCCGACTGATACGCTGGTCGTCGGCGGCGCGCTCGGCGCCTATAACGGCCAGGAGGGTGGACATAGCTCGTTCACCATGTCGCTGCCGCTCGATGCCCCAATCGGCCTCTACGTGGTTGGCTTCCAACTCTCAGGCGCTGGCTTTACTCGTTCGGAAACCTTCTGGGGCATCGCCAACAACGGCGTGTCGGAGGAAGCCGCCGCGCGCGGAGTGGCCGCCATCACGTCGGCGGTGCCCGAGCCGAGCACGGTAGTGCTCGGAGCGCTTGGTTTGCTCGGCCTGGTGGCCGTGCGAAGCGCTCGCCGCAAGTAGTGCGATTGATCAGCCGCTGTGCGTGGGCGCGAGGCAATGCCTGCGCCCACGCAAGGCGGACTCGAGGTTGGGGGACATTCGTCATGTCGCGGAAACAGGGTTTCACGCTCGTCGAGCTGCTGGTGGTGATCGGCATCATCGGCGTGCTCGTGGCGCTGCTGCTCCCAGCGGTGATGGCCGCGCGCCAAGCGGCCACGCGCACCCAGTGCGCCAGCCAGCTCAGGCAACTCGGGCTGGCGATTCTGCAATATGCCGATCGCAACCGCGGCTACTTTCCGGAAACCTCGGACACGGCCTGGCGCGATCTCAAGCGATCGTGGATCTACACGCTGGGGCCTTACATGGAAAACGTCGATTCGATCCGCATCTGCCCCGACGATCCGGCCCGCAAGGAGCGACTGGCCGGCAAGTCGACCAGCTACGTGGTGAACGATTACATCGCCACCGATCATCCGCAGGCCATGAAACGCCTGTACGACATGCAATCGACCTCGCGCAACATTTTGATCTTCGAAGGCTCCGACCTGCGCGGGGCCGACACGACCTACGACCATGCCCACGCGACCGATTGGTTCACTGAACGGAACGTGTCGAAGGGTGTTGTCTGGCCGTTCGTACTGCAAGACATTCAGCCCGACCGCCACGGCGGCGGCGACGAGCAACACACCTCGGGCGGCGCGAACTACCTGTACGCCGACGGCCACGTCGAGTTGATCCAGGCTGCCACGCTCCGGCAGTGGGTCGACGAAGGCAAGCAGTTCGCCGTGCCTGAGTGACGCCTGACACAACCAAGGGAGGCATGCTCCTCATGCACTGCTCTAAATACCTCTGGATTGCCATCCTGCTCGCTTGGCCCGCCCTGGCCAGCGCCCACGGGATTCCGATCATCCTCTCCAGCGAAGACGACGAGCTGCAGGCCACGCCACTCGTGCTGACCAGCGAGTTCGAGAAGATTGCCGGAGTGCTGCTGACCACCGACCTGCCCGGCTTCGGCATCGAAACCGAGAACGCCGGCATCGACATTGGCACCGACGTGCAGATGCAGGTCATCAGCAAGCTCTGGTACTGGAATCCGGCGCTGCAGATCGCCGACGACACCGAGAGCACGCTGACGATCGAGAACACGCTCGGCGACAGCGCCGTCGTCGACAAGGACACGAAGTCGCTGCCGCCGCTGCAGATCGCCGCGTACGACGGAATCGATGGCTGGCATCGACACCTTGACTACTTTCTCGATCCGCTCGACTCGCCGGCCGGAGCATATGGGCTGCTCTTCGAAGTACTGGCCGAGCCGCTGGCCAAATCCGATCCGGTGCTCGTCGTCTTCGGCAACTACGGCGAAGGCTTCGGCGAGGAAGACATGGCCACGGCGCTGGCGGGCTTGCAGCGGGCGGTCTTCACCATCCCTGGCGACGCCAACCGCGATGGAACGGTCGATTTGAGCGACTTCGGCATCCTCAAGGAGAACTTCGGGCTCATGCCGGCGACTTGGGAGCAGGGCAACTTCGACGACGATCCTAGCGTGACGCTGAGTGACTTCGGCGTGCTCAAGGAGAACTTTGGCAAAACGTCTCAGGGCGGAGCGGCCGCCGTACCGGAGCCGAGTTCGTGGATGCTCGCCCTCTTGTCGATCATGGCCGTGATCGCGGTCGGCAGAAAGCGATTGGCCGCCGTCGATAGCGTGAAGTGACGTTCCAGAACCCCCGCTTCTAGAAGGGTTGAGGAAGCCAAACACCATGAGCACACGTTCATCGATTCTGATGGCGGTGGTTACGACGTTCATCGTCGTCGTCGGCATTGTGGCCAATGAGGCGGCGACCGCCACGCGACCGCTCGAACTGGCCATCGAAGGCATGCACTGCGAAAGCTGTGCAAACAGTCTTACCAAAGCGCTCGGACAGAGCGCAGGCGTGCATGAGGCCAACGTGTCTCTCAAGGACAAGCGAGCCTACCTCGTCGTGTCTCGCTGGCGTGGACCGGATGCGAATCAATTGCGCGCCGTAGTTGAAGAGGCTGGCTACACGGCGCCCAGCATGTCGGAATGAAACCACTCTCTGGGAGCGAACCTTGTCATGGTTGCTTCTTTTCAGGTGCGACCTGCGAACGAAGCTGATGCCGCAGCGATTTGGGAGGTGCATGAGGCGGCGTTCGGCCAGCCGCTCGAAGCCCGCTTGGTCGCAGCGCTCTCGGCCGGAGGGCATGAGCGCGTCTCGCTCGTGGCGGAGCAAGACGGCCAGATCGTAGGGCACGTGCTCTGTTCCGAGCTTCATCTGAACTCGGCCGAGCAGACCCCTGGCGCCTCGGCGGTGAGAACGCTCGGCCTGGCGCCGCTGGCCGTTTTGCCCGACCATCAGCGGCAGGGCATCGGCAGCCGCTTGGTCACGAAGTCGCTGCAAGAAGCTCAACGCGCAGGCTGGCGGCTGGTGTTCGTGTTAGGCGAACCGGATTATTACACGCGATTCGGCTTTAGCCCGGTGCTCGCCCAGCAGTTTACCTGCACTTACGCTTGCCCCGCCTTCATGGCGATCGCGCTGCATCCGGACGCCGCCGTCGAAGGAACCATCACGTACCCGCCCCCCTTCGCCGACCTCTAGCGCCGCGCCTGAGCGCGAGTCGCCTGTGCTACCGCACCGCGGACACTTGCGGCGCTGCACCTGGCGGAAGCTCGATGCGATAGAGATGCGTATCCGTACGCAAGAACATCGCCTGACCGGCCACCGCGGGCGATGCCAGAAAACGCCCTTCAAGTTGATTCTCCGCGAGCTCCTCGAAGTTCTTGCCGGGAGCCAGCACGTGCGTCTTGCCTTCTTCGCTACAGAAGTACAGGCGGCCATCGGCGTAGATCGGCGAGCCGCTGAAGTTGCCCCCCAGCCGCTTGGTGTATCGCTTCTGCCCTGTCTGGGCGTCCACACAGGTCAGCAAGCCGGTGTCGCTGACCATATACAACTCGTCGCCGACGATGATGGCCGAGGGCCGCGCCGGCGCCTGCTTATTCGCCTTCCACACGACGTTCTCCGAAATGTCTCCTGCGCCGCCAGGACGAAACGCCCAGAACTCCGGCGTGTCGTAGCCGGTGCCCACGTAGAGCAGACCATGGGCATAGAGCGGCCGGGGCACGTTCGAGTAGCCCGGGTACTTAAAGTTCCACAGCTCCTCGCCGGTCAGCGGATCGTAGGCATGCACCCATTCCGCGCCTGGCATGATCGCCACGTCGCGGCCCTCGAGTTCGATGACGATCGGCGTGACGAACGACTTGCGCGAGGATGGCGGCTTGTCGATCACGCCTGATCGCGGAGTCTTCCAAACGACGTGGCCGTCGAGCTTGGAGATCGCGGCGGCGTAGCGCGTGTCGGTGCCGTCGCAGGTAAGGAGCAGCAGGTCTTTGTAGAGACACGGGGACGAACCGGGGCCGACCTGATGATCGAGCGTCAGCTCGCGATTGGTCCAGAGAATCTGCCCATCGGCCGTGTCGAGGCAGGCCGCACCGTAGGTGCCGAAGTAGACATACACGCGTCCTTCCTCGATCACCGGGCTGGGCGAGGCGTGGCTGTTCTGCGTATGGATCTCGCCCGCCTTATCGAGATGAAACACCTCGATGTCGTGCAGCAGCTTGCCGGTCGTGCGGTCGACGCAGAGTGCCCGCAGTGAGCGGCCTTCGTCGGTGGCGGTAGTCATCCAGAGCTGATTGCCCCAGACGACGGGCGTCGACCAGCCTTGCCCCGGCAAAGCCGTTTTCCAGGCGACGTTCTGCCCCTCGCTCCACTCGCTCGGCAGCCCCACGGCGTCGCTATGCCCCTGCTTGTCGGGGCCACGATAATCGGGCCAGTTGTCGCCGCCGGTGGCCGAAGCCGCCAGCAGAACCGCGGTGGCGAGCGCAACGTGCATGCAAACGACCTCGGGATTGGAATGACAAACCGTCTTCCGGCGAGCGACGACGGCCCCTGAAGGATAGGCCGCGTGCCAAATGCCGGTCAACCACGGTGAGTTCGATACGCTGACGAACTTGATGGGAATTATGGGGTTTCTTCGGTCAATTCTTTCTGTCTACAATTTATTGGTTCCTTGCGCTTCGGTTGAGTGGGAACTCCCTCTCCGCTCGCCCTGCTAGTCGGCCTCTCACCCCCGCACCTGGCTGCCCACCGCGCTCATGAAAGTCGCCGCCGTTCGAGAGACCTTTCCCGGCGAGCGGCGCGTGGCCTTGGCGCCGGCCGTTGTGCCGCTGCTCGCCAAGGCCGGACTCGAAACGATCATCGAACCGGGGGCAGGCTTTGCCGCTGGATACACGGACGAGGCGTATGTCGCGAAAGGCGCTAAGCTGGCCGCCGATCGGGCCGACGCCTTTCGCGCCGACATCGTTTGCCAAGTGCGCACGCTAGGCGCCAATCCCGGCGAGGGTGCTGCCGACCTCGAGTTATTGCGGCCCGGGCAAGTTTTGATCGGCCTGGCCGATCCGCTTACGGCCGTTGATGCGGCGCAAACGCTTGCCCAGCGCGGTGTCACGCTGTTTGCCCTCGAGTTGATCCCGCGAATCACGCGGGCGCAGAGCATGGACGTGCTCTCGTCGATGGCCACCGTGGCCGGCTATCGCGCGGTGCTGCTGGGGGCGCTCGCCCTGCCGAAAATGTTTCCCATGCTGATGACGGCCGCCGGCACGCTGGCCGCCGCCAAGGTGTTCGTCATCGGCGCCGGCGTGGCCGGTCTGCAAGCAATCGCCACCGCCCGGCGGCTGGGCGGCGTGGTGCAGGCCTACGACGTGCGCCCCGCCGTGAAGGAGCAGATCAACAGCCTGGGCGCCAAGTTCGTCGAAATGCCGCTCGAAGGGGCCGAAGGCACAGGCGGCTACGCCAAGCAGATGGACGAGGCGTTCTACCAGCGGCAGCGAGAGCTGATGGCCCGCGTGGTGGCCGAGAGCGATGTGGTGATCACCACGGCCGCCATCCCCGGCAAGCGCTCGCCCGTGCTGATTACGGCCGACGCGGTGAGGGGCATGCAGCCTGGCTCCGTGATCGTCGACCTTGCGGCCGAGCGGGGCGGTAATTGCGAGCTCACCGTGGCCGATCAGACGATCGTTACCCACGGCGTCACGATCATGGGTCCGACGAACCTGCCTGGCGACATTCCCCATCACGCCAGCCAAATGTATGCCCGCAACGTGGCGACCTTCCTGCAGCACCTGGTGAAGCAGGGCAAAATCGAAATCGACACGAGTGACGAGATCACCCGCGACACGCTCGTCTGCCGCGACGGAGCGATCGTGCATCCGCGGATGGCGGCGCAAACCAACTCTTAAGAGGATCGGGCCGCTCGAGGCCGTTGTTCGAACGCACACGCGAGAGGTTCGCATACATGCCCGTTCCTGTGCCTGTCGAAATCCTGCAACTCTACGTGTTCATCCTAGCCGGCTTCGTCGGCTTTCAGTTGATCACCAAGGTGCCGGCGCTGCTGCACACGCCGCTGATGTCGGCCACCAACGCCATCTCCGGCATTTCGCTGGTCGGCTCGATCGTGGCCGCCGGGGCCCATTACAGCGGGTTCAGCACGTTCCTGGGATTCGTCGCCGTGATCGCGGCCACGATCAACGTGGTGGGCGGGTTCATGATCACCGACCGCATGCTGAAGATGTTCAAGCGCAAGCCGTAAAGCCGCGAACTGCCTGAGTGGAGCCACACCCCAAGTGTTTCAAGCCGCTTTGCTTGCCGCCGCGAACTCGCCCACGATCGACGCCCGCACCTGGTTCATCCAGTTGACCTACCTGGCGGCCTCGGTGCTGTTCATTCTGGGTCTGCGCGGACTCACCCATCCCGATCGCGCGCGGCGCGGCATGCAGTACGCCGCGGGCGGAATGCTGCTGGCCGTAATCGGCACGCTGCTGCATCACGACATCGTGAGTTACGTGTGGATCGTACTGGGCCTGATCATTGGCTCCGGCGTGGGCGCGGCGATGGCCGTATGGATGCCGATGACGGCCATCCCGCAGCGAACCGCGATCTCGCACGCCTTTGGCGCACTGGCGGCCACGCTCGTGGGCATTTCGCACTACGACCACGCCACGCGCGTCGGCGGGCACAGCATGGGGCGGTTTGAGCTCGCCGCTCTCGGCTTCGAAGTCCTCTTCGGCGCCCTCACGATCACCGGCAGCTTCATGGCCTTCGCCAAGTTGCAGGGGCTCGTGCGCAGCGCACCGATGACCTACAAGTTTCAGAACCAGTCGAACATCGGCCTGTTCGGCGTGGGTTTGCTCGTGTTCCTGGCGCTCGTGTTCAGTTCGCCAGCCTCCGGCCTGCACGCGATTCTGTTCTACGGCATGGTGCTAATCGGCCTGGCAGTGGGCGTGTTGCTCGTGATGCCGATCGGTGGGGCCGACATGCCGGTCGTGATCTCGCTGCTCAACTCTTACGCCGGCCTGGCTTGTTCGGCGATGGGCTTCGTGCTGCACAACAACGTGCTGATCATCGCCGGCGCGCTCGACGGTGCGAGCGGCTTCTTGCTCTCAATTCTGATGAGCAAGGCCATGAACCGGTCGTTCAGCAACGTGCTGTTCGGCGCCTTCGGCGGCGGCGACGCGGGCCCGGCTCAAGAAACAAGCGCCAAGGGCTCGATCCGCAGCGTGTCGGTCGACGATGCGGCCATTCAGTTGGCCTACGCCCGTTATGTCATCGTCGTGCCGGGCTATGGCCTCGCAGTTTCGCAGGCTCAGCATCAGGTCCGCGAGCTCGCGGAAATGATCGAGAACCGCGGCGGCGAAGTGAAATACGCCATTCACCCGGTGGCGGGCCGCATGCCGGGGCACATGAACGTGCTCCTGGCCGAGGCCGACGTGCCCTACGATCGGCTGTGCGAAATGGACGAGATCAACGACCAGTTCGCGCGGGCAGACGTGGCGCTCGTGATTGGAGCGAACGATGTGGTGAACCCCGCTGCCCGCAACGATCGCTCGAGCCCGATCTACGGCATGCCGATCCTGAATGTGGATCAGGCCAAGAGCGTGATCGTGCTCAAGCGAAGCATGAACCCGGGATTCTCCGGCGTTGAGAACGAGCTGTTCTACGACCCGAAGTGCGCGATCCTGTTCGGCGACGCCAAGGCCTCGCTCACGAACCTGGTGAACGAAGTGAAGTCGGCCTAGGCGGCTCAACTACTTCTTTGTCACACTTGCCGAACTGGGGTGGCTGGGGTCGAGCCGCTAGGCAAGCCCCCAGACCGGCGACACTTGGGCCCCGTCTGCCTTCAGGCGTTACTCGACGTTCGGCACCGGCGGCATCGAGAGCGGATCGATGTGCCCGTTCGTCTCGTGCCGACTGTTGACTGAGGGGCCGATCAAGGCGGCGATCTCCATTTCGTCGAGCACCTCGCGCTCCTCGAGAGCGAGCGACAACTTATCAAGCAGCTCGCGATGCTCGGCCAAGAGTGAACTGGCGCGATCCGCCGCTCCATGCAGGATGCGGGCGACTTCTTCGTCAATCACCTGAGCCGTGTGCTCGCTGAAATCGCGTTGCTCGTGGAATTCCTTGCCGAGGAACGGGTGTTCCTCGCTCGTGCGGTAGGCCACTGGGCCCAGCCGCTCGCTCATGCCCCAGGCGGTCACCATGCGTCGCGCGATCTTGGTGACCTGGGTGAGGTCGTTCTCAGCGCCGGCGGAGTACTCGTTAAACACGAGTTTCTCGGCCGCTCGTCCGCCCAGCATGAACACGAGCCGCGAGTGCAGGTCGCGCTCGCCGATGTTCAGGCGGTCTTCCTCGGGCACGAGCTGCGTAACGCCGAGCGCGCGGCCACGGGGGATGATCGTCACCTTATGCAGCCGGTCGGCCCCAGGCAGAATCCAGGCCAACAGCGCGTGTCCCGCCTCGTGATAGGCGGTCATCTTCTTTTCCTTGTTCGACAGCACTTCTTCGCGCTTGGGGCCCATGAGCACCTTGTCGCGCGCGAACTCGAAGTCGTGCATGTCGACGCGGTCCTTGCCCTGGCGCGTGGCCCACAGCGCGGCCTCGTTCACTAGGTTGCGGATGTCAGCGCCCGTCAGCCCCACCGTGCCGGCGGCCAAACGGTCGAGATCCACGTCGTCTGCCAGGGGCACCGCGCGGGTATGGACCTTGAAGATCTCGCGGCGGCCCTTGTGGTTGGGCCGGTCGACCGTGATGTGGCGATCGAAGCGGCCGGGGCGCAAGAGCGCCGGATCGAGCACGTCGGGCCGGTTAGTGGCCGCAAGCACGATGACCGACTCGGCCTGGGTGAAGCCGTCCATCTCGCTGAGAATCTGGTTGAGCGTTTGCTCGCGCTCGTCGTGTCCGCCGCCCAGGCCAGCGCCGCGAATGCGGCCCACGGCGTCAATCTCGTCGACGAACAGAATCGACGGCGAGGCGTCTTTGGCGGTCTTGAACATGTCGCGGACGCGGCTCGCGCCCACGCCCACGAACATCTGAATGAATTCGCTGCCGGAGATCGAGAAGAACGGCACGCCGGCTTCGCCGGCCACGGCCCGGGCGAGCAGCGTCTTGCCGGTGCCTGGGGGGCCGATCAGCAGCACGCCTTTGGGCACGCGGCCGCCGAGCCGCTGGAACTTCTCGGGATTCTTGAGGAAGTCGACGATTTCTTGCAGGTCGTTCTTCACGCCTTCGAGCCCGGCGACGTTCTCGAATGTTACTCGCTGCTTCGAGGCCTCGTAGCGCTTCGCTGGGCTCTTGCTGAAGCCGGACAGGATTCCGCCGCCCATGATCTGGTCGCGGGCACGGCGGAACATGAGCCACGAGCCGAAGATGAACAGCAGCGGCACCGTGAGCAGAATCAACATGAAGACGCCCGAATAGTCGGGTACGACTTCGACCTTATAGTTGGCGCCTAATTCGGTGCGGAGCTTGCGATCGAGGTCCTCGCCCACGACGAAGTCAGGCACGTTGGTGACGAACGCGCGGGCCGCCTTGTCAGACGCGGCGCCCTTCGCGGCGGCCCCGGCCGTCGCGGCCGACGGCTTGAACTCGCCCTTGAGTTGGCGGCCCGAAGCGGTCACCGACTCGACCTGGTTGGCGTCGAGCTGTTTCCAGAACTGGCCATAGCTGACTTCGGATTGCCGGGGAGTCTGACGCACCAGCATCAGGCCCATCACCAGCAGCAGCACGAGAATCAGCCACACGCTCGAGGCGCTGAGCCGTCGGCGAGGGGCGGGCGCGGGTGCGCCGCCGTTGGGCTGGCCAGGATTGTCCATGAACGTCCTTTCGCGGTCTTTACGGCAAGCGAAACCGTGACTTGCCAATCGGTTACGTTGGTATTCTAGCCCACGAGACAAGATATTGCAGTGGGTTGGGAGGCATGGCGAGGGCGCGAGGATTGCGACTAGAATGCCGGTTTCAACGGCAAAAATCGGCCCGTTTGCCCCGGCAATCCACGCAACAGCCCCGCCCCACAATGCCTCTACGGCCCACCGACACTTCCGGTTCCGCAGCCGCCGCGGCCGCCGGACCGATTCGCCGCGGCGCCGTGGCCGTGGTGACGCGAGGCGACCAACTGCTGGTGATCCGCCGCTCCCAGCAAGTCTCGGCGCCCGGGGCCTACTGCTTCCCCGGCGGCGGAATCGAGGCGGGCGAAAACGAGCAGCAGGCAGTGGTTCGCGAACTTCGCGAGGAGCTCGCCGCCGAGGTCCGCCCGTACCGCCGGATGTGGGAGTGTGTCACGCCTTGGGGAGTGCATCTGGCCTGGTGGCGCTGCGAACTCCTGGCCGAAGCGCTCGTGCCGTGTGAAGCCGAGGTGGCGTCGTTCCATTGGCTTTCGCCCGGCGAATTGGCGAAGTTGCCGGGGCTGCTCGAGAGCAACCACTGGTTCCTGCGCGAGCTAGCCGAAGGCCGCATCACTCTGTAGCCGCGTGCCCCGCGGTCGAAGCTCCTCCGCCGTCTTTTGCGCCAAAGATCCGCTCGATCACGGTCTGGCGGAATGTGAAGATCTGATCGAGCGAGCGGCGGACGAACAGTGCGTGCGCGAGCGGCCCCAACGGACCGGCAGGCAGTTGGTAATCGATCTCGTCGAGGAGCAGTGTGCCGCCGGGCTGCTCCACGAAGCGGTGCGTGTGCCGCCACAGTCGATAGGGGCCGCGACGTTGCACATCGACAAAGCCGTGCGGAGGATCGAACGACTCGATCTCAGTCCGCCAGCGCACCGGCACGCCGAACAGCCGAATGCGATAGTCGATGATCGCCCCGGGCCGCATCTCGATCGGCTGCGGAGTAAGTATGCGAAAGCCGACGAACGGAGGCGTGATCGCTTCGAGATTGCCAGCGTCGGCAAAGAACGGAAACACTTCGCTCCGCGGCCGCGGCACGAATTGAGACCGCTCGAGCCGATAGGTCTTGGGCATGGGTTACCCGTGCTCTCTATTCGGCAGGTCCGTCTTTGCGGAACACCGCGCCTTCGTCGATCTGCTCGAAGCCGAGCTTGGCATAAAGCGCGCGGGCGGCCGTGTTGCGCCGCATCGTCTGCACTTGCACGCGGGCGATGCCCTGGGCCTGCAGCGCCCGAAAGGATTCGCCCAGGACGAAGGTGGCCAGTCCCTGCCGACGGCGGTCGGAAAGAACTTCGAGTTCCACGAGCCCCATGGTCGGCACGCCCCAGCCGGCCGACATCGGCTCCATGTTGCGGAAGGTCGCCTGCGCGAGCGGTTGGCCAGCTTTGTCGGAGAGCTCGAATCGCAGCCGGTCGAAACCGCTCAACGTGCAGGCCTCCCACCAGGTGCGCGGCGGCGGGTCAGGCACGGTGGCGAAGCTCGTGCTCCGGCGGATAAGCATCTGCACGCGATCGACCGGCGGTCGGAATGACAGCAGTTCGCGCTCGAGCTGCACAGCGCGGTCGATCTCGCGATAACCGTGGGAGCGAAAGAGCTCCTGCGTGGGCTGATCCGAATCGAGCACTCCCGGGAGTTCGCTGCCGCCGTAGAGCCCGAGATAAAAGGGGTTTAGCGGGTGTAGGCTGCCGCCGTAGAGAACTTTCGCTCCCCGGTCGCGGAGAAACGCCTCGCAGTGCTCCAAGAGCTGTGCGGCGATCT
>JAESFN010000437.1_pt1 | contig 39928 bp, 24 predicted proteins | sample 9269411 | NCBI WGS metagenome assembly JAESFN01 (sample SAMN14505399, study PRJNA617100) | algae metagenome | isolation source: Iphinoe sp. HA4291-MV1 and co-occurring heterotrophs from trail next to... | place: USA: Maunawili Falls, Hawaii | collected 2009-07-25
AACGATCGCTTGGGAGCAACGCAGAAACACTCAATCGCGAACAATCGATTGGCGCTTTACAACTGAAGATGCACGTATTAAGCTTAAACGACTCTATCCCTCATTTCAACCCTGACAGACTACTAGATGTGGTTTAGCTTATCTTGCACTTATCCGTAGAAAACCGTACAAGTTAACAAGATGCGCTATAAAGCTACATGGTTTTTCTTGGCTTTTATCGCTAAATTAAAGACTTTTGGTTTAATACTGAGTGACAAAATACCATCCATTTTTCTTAGTGCAAAAGTTAATATAGTAACTTACCAAAATAGCTCAAAATTTTATTTGAGGGTTATCAGAGGCTGACTAAAGGCGGTGCGACTATTTCTATTCTAGTTCTATTCTAGACAAGCTGAATAATGATCCAGTTAGCGATTGAGAATTTACTGAGACAGAGGATAGGCTTAGATCCAGATACTCTTGGTTTTGCCACCATCAAGAGAGCCATTTCTCAATGCATGGCTGATTGTGGTTTGACTGACATAACAGATTACCTGACACGATTGCAAACATCAACTCAGGAGTTAGAACAATTGATTGAAATGATAGTTGTACCAGAGACTTGGTTCTTTCGGGATAGAGAACCTTTTGTATTTTTAAGCCGCCATATCATGTCTGAATGGTTACCAAGTCATCGTGATGGAGTACTGCGTGTTTTGAGTGTACCATGTTCAACAGGTGAAGAACCATATTCGATCGCGATCGCACTTACTGAAGCTGGGTTAGCTACCAAAAATTTTTCTATTGATGCTGTTGACATCAGTAAAAAGTCACTCACCAAAGCAAGACTTGCTGTCTATAGCAGAAATTCCTTTCGGGGTAACAACGACGAAGAAAGGCAGAAACGCTATTTCACCGAAGTTGGAGAGCAATATCAATTGTGCGACTCCATAAAAAATACCGTTAACTTCATGCACGGGAATCTACTCGACCCTTCTTTTCTCATAGATAAAGTTCCTTATGATGTCATTTTTTGTCGCAATGCATTAATTTACTTTGATAACTCAGCCCAAGCCAAAACTATCCAAGTTTTGGAATGTTTATTAGTCGATAATGGGTTGTTCTTTGTGGGACATTCTGAAACACAGTTATTAACTCCACGATTTGTGACTGTGCGACACCCCTTAGCTTTTGCTTACCAAAAGCAGGAGGATAAAAACCGGGAGTTAAAGCAGGATGTGAAATTAAGAAATAGGAAAGAGCCTATAGAAAGAAAAAGAGATTTTCAGAAGAAATTAAATCCCAAACTAGATGTGTCAACTTCCAAAGAATTTTTGAGGAAATCCACAGAAGCGAAAACCATCCCCTTAAACAAGGAAAAGAGTAAGAATTCCACTACTATTGCAACCTCTACCCTCAAAAATGCTCAAAGTCTGGCGGAGCGAGGACAGTTGCATGAAGCTATTAACCTATGCGAATCTTATTTGAATGAAGATCCAACCAATGCAGATGCTTATCTTCTGTTAGGACAACTGTGTCGGATACAAGGAAATGAAGAACATGCTGAGGAATGTTTTCAAAAAGCGATTTACCTGGAGCCAAATCACTATGAAGCACTTATCCATTTAGCTCTACTTAAAGAACATCGTGGGGATATTGCCAATGCAGCAGTGATCCGACAGCGCATCAAAAGACTGTAAAAGTTTCATAGATTTTAGAAATATTCATTAGAAAATTCAGCTATATACAACTCACAATGAATCAACTCATACCTTTTAATAAGAAGAATACCTTAGAAGGACGTCTGTTCTTCGCATTTTTCTTCCTAGGTTTAATAGTATTAATTGTGGCGATAATTGGTTGGTTGGGAAGTTACCGACTAACCAGTGACATCAATTTAATAGGCGAGAATGCTTTTCCCAGTGTGGTTAATTTGTGGAAAATTAAAGAAGGTCAGACTCAGATTCAATCATCAGAAAGGTCACAACTTAATCCAGCAGAAAGTGCTGAAACAAGGCAAAATGATTTAACCAGAATTGAAAATGCTTGGAAGCAGATTAAAGAAGGCTTGAGTGAATACGAAAAACTGGATCGAGATCCAGACGAAAATAAATTATATAAAACATTTCTGCCACTATGGGAGAAATGGGAGGAAACTAAGCAAGAATTTCAACAGTTGAACCAAGAGTTTGAGAAACTTGGCATCCTCAATCCTTGGCAAGTGCAGTTGAATTTGCAGAGCCAGGGGAAAGCTAATTCACCAGAATTCGCCGCCGCTAAAGCCGCAGGTGAGGCGTTCAACAGGATGAATGAGCAAACAGTAACGAAGAAAAGCCCTGCATACAAAGCAGCGACAAATGCACTGCAAGCACTCCTAGCATATAACGAGAAATTGGCAGCACGAGCTAGGCAATCAGCTCAAGCTGATGCAAGTCAATCTATATTCTGGATACTGGTTGGTTTGCTGATTGGTCCCTTAACAGCAGTCATTTTTGGTAGATACTTTAGTAATACGATCGCTAAGCCATTGGGTGCCAAAATTGCCGGAGTTGTGGGAGTTGCAGAACGTATCTCGGCTGGCGATTTGACTACCCAAGTCCAAGTCACCGAAGAACAGGATGAGATTGGAAAATTACTCACCGCCTTCCGCTCAATGAGTCAAAATTTGAATTCGCTAATCCATCAAGTGCAGCAATCTGGAATTCAAATTACCACCTCAGCCACCCAAATAGCCGCCTCTGGTAGACAACTAGAAGCAACTGTCGCAGAACAAGTCGCTTCTACAAACGAGGTTGTCGCAACAGCAAAGCAGATTGCCAATACTTCTGGAAAACTTGTCAAAACGATGGACGAAGTTTCCGAAACTTCCCAAGTCACTACAGCCGCTGCAGACGACTCTCAAAAAGACCTCTCTCGCATGGAAGCAACCATGCGTCAGTTAGTCGGGGCTACTAGTAGTATTTCTGCCAAACTGGGAGTCATTAGCGAAAAAGCTAACAATATTAATAGTATTGTCACAACTATCACGAAAGTGGCAGACCAGACAAATCTGCTTTCTCTCAACGCCGCCATAGAAGCTGAGAAAGCTGGAGAATATGGCATGGGTTTCGCCGTCGTCGCCAGAGAAATCCGCCGCCTCGCTGATCAGACAGCCGTCGCTACCTTGGATATCGAAAGCATGGTAAAAGAAATGCAAGCGGCAGTTTCCACTGGGGTGATGGAAATGGATAAGTTCACCAAAGAAGTCGAGCACGGTGTTGAAGACGTTCAGAATATCAGCATACAAATTGGAGCAATTATCGAGCAAGTGCAAGCGCTGACTCCGCGTTTTCACATGGTGAGTGAAGGTATGGAAGCTCAGTCGGAAAGTGCTGTGCAAATTAGTGAAGCGATGGTTCAGTTAAGTGAAGCTTTCACGCAAACCGCTGATTCCCTGCGTGGAATTAACATTGCCATTGGGCAATTGAATGAAGCAACACATGGCTTACGCCAAGAAGTTTCTCGATTTAAAGTTTAGTCTTAAGAAAGTCAAAGGACCATGAATCAACTTATACCTTTTAATAAAAAAAATAATACCTTAGAAGGACGTCTGTTCTTCGCATTTTTCTTCCTAGGTTTAATAGTCTTAATTGTGGCGATAATTGGCTGGATAGCGACTTACCGGCTCAGCAACCACATCCAGATAATAGGGGATCATGCTTTTCCCAGTGTGGTTAATTTGTGGAAAATCCAAGAAGATCAGACTCAGATTCAATCATCAGAAAGGTCACAACTTAATCCAGCAGCAAGTGCTGAAACAAGGCAAAATGATTTAACCAGAATTGAAAATGCTTGGAAGCAGATTAACGAAGGCTTTAGTGAATACGAAAAACTGGATCGAGATCCAGACGAAGATAAATTATATAAAACATTTCTGCCACTATGGGAGAAATGGAAGGAAGGCGAGCAGGAATTTCAACAGCTCAATCGAGAGTTTGAAAGACTTGGCATCCTCAATCCTTGGCAAGTACAGCTGGATTTGCAGAGCCAGGGGAAAGCTAATTCACCAGAATTCGCCGCCGCTAAAGCCGCAGGTGAGGCGTTCAACAGGATGAATGAGCAAACGGTAACGAAGAAAGTGCTTGCATATAAGGCAGCGACAAATGCACTGCAAGCACTCCTAGCATATAACGAGAAATTGGCAGCACAAGCTAGGCAATCGGCTCAAGCTGATGTGAGTCAATCTACATTTTGGATATTGGTTGGTTTGCTGATTGGTCCCTTAACAGCAGTCATTTTTGGTAGATACTTTAGTAATACGATCGCTAAGCCATTGGGTGCCAAAATTGCCGGAGTTGTGGGAGTTGCAGAACGTATCTCGGCTGGCGATTTGACTACCCAAGTCCAAGTCACCGAAGAACAGGATGAGATTGGAAAATTACTCACCGCCTTCCGCTCAATGAGTCAAAATTTGAATTCGCTAATCCATCAAGTGCAGCAATCTGGAATTCAAATTACCACCTCAGCCACCCAAATAGCCGCCTCTGGTAGACAACTAGAAGCAACTGTCGCAGAACAAGTCGCTTCTACAAACGAGGTTGTCGCAACAGCAAAGCAGATTGCCAATACTTCTGGAAAACTTGTCAAAACGATGGACGAAGTTTCCGAAACTTCCCAAGTCACTACAGCCGCTGCAGACGACTCTCAAAAAGACCTCTCTCGCATGGAAGCAACCATGCGTCAGTTAGTCGGGGCTACTAGTAGTATTTCTGCCAAACTGGGAGTCATTAGCGAAAAAGCTAACAATATTAATAGTATTGTCACAACTATCACGAAAGTGGCAGACCAGACAAATCTGCTTTCTCTCAACGCCGCCATAGAAGCTGAGAAAGCTGGAGAATATGGCATGGGTTTCGCCGTCGTCGCCAGAGAAATCCGCCGCCTCGCTGATCAGACAGCCGTCGCTACCTTGGATATCGAAAGCATGGTAAAAGAAATGCAAGCGGCAGTTTCCACTGGGGTGATGGAAATGGATAAGTTCACCAAAGAAGTCGAGCACGGTGTTGAAGACGTTCAGAATATCAGCATACAAATTGGAGCAATTATCGAGCAAGTGCAAGCGCTGACTCCGCGTTTTCACATGGTGAGTGAAGGTATGGAAGCTCAGTCGGAAAGTGCTGTGCAAATTAGTGAAGCGATGGTTCAGTTAAGTGAAGCTTTCACGCAAACCGCTGATTCCCTGCGTGGAATTAACATTGCCATTGGGCAATTGAATGAAGCAACACATGGCTTACGCCAAGAAGTTTCTCGATTTAAAGTCTAGTTCTAGGAGCTCAGGGATGCGTGTAGAAGAAATTCCTAATTCAAAAGTACACAATTGCTGGAATCAAATTGGTATTGCAGGCGATCGCTCTTGTCCCGAATTAAAAACATACATTCATTGCCAAAACTGTCCAGTCTATTCCTCGGCGGGACGCAGTTTATTAGAGCGTGAAGTGCCTCAAGCATATATAGATGAGTGGACGAATCTACTCTCTAAGGAAAAATCAGAAAAATCTCTAGAGGCAGACAACCGAATCGTCTCCCTTGAAACGATAACAGTTAGTATCTTTCGACTGGGAGAAGAATGGCTGGCGTTATCGGCGCAATTAATCCAAGAAGTTATGCCGATATCTCCTACCCACATTTTACCACATCGCAGCAACAATATTTTCTTGGGGCTGGTAAATCTTCGGGGAGAAGTCCAGATTTGCGTTTCGCTTAAAGAGTTCCTGGGAATAGAAACAGCAGATGGCGATCGCCAGAATATCAGTCATGTCATCTATGAAAGGATGGTCGTTGTGGAAAAATTCGGCAACCGTTGGGTATTTCCTGTTGATGAAATATATGGTATGCAACGCATCCACCCGATGGAACTAGGAAATGTGCCTGCGACCTTATCAAAAATGCCAGAAAATTATACACAAGGGCTATTTAACTGGAGGAATCAAAAGGTTAGTTACCTAGATGATGAATTATTATTTTATGCCCTCAGCAAAAAAGTTTTATAAAAATAAAGTTTTATGAAATGACTTATGGCTAATCACGATATGAGCAATTTTTCCATGCTGGATTTATTCCGTATGGAAGTGGAAGCCCAGACAACAATAATAAACGACAATATCTTAGCCTTGGAAGGCAACCCCAACGCCAGCATAGAACTCGAAAGTTTGATGCGTGCATCCCATTCTATTAAGGGTGCTGCCCGCACAGTGCAACTTGATGCTGCCGTTAGAATAGCCCATGTTATGGAAGATTGCTTTGTCGCTGCACAAAAAGGAGCGATCGCAATTGACTCGGGTGACCAAGTCGATATTCTACTGCAAGGGGTTGATATGATTGAGCGCCTCTCTCAACTTAATGAGAACGAGGTAAGCAATTGGCTAGTCGCTAATCAAGGAGAAATTGAAAGCTTAGTAGCAGCCATCTCTGCTATTTTGACACCAAATCAGGAAGCAGAGGACACGCCAGATGAGGAGGATGAGGGAGATGAGGGGGATGAGGAGGATGAGGGAGATGAGGGGGATGAGGAGGATGAGGGAGATGAGGAGGATGAGGGAGATGAGGGAGATGAGGGGGATGAGGAGGATATAGAAGACACGAAGACGCTCTTACATGAGGATGCGCCTAATAATGAAAATGAAAATGTCTCTGCGTCTCCCCCTCTCGACGTCTTTGCGTCTGGTTCCATCTCCCTAGATGACGAAAATTTAACAATGCTGGATTTATTTCGGCAGGAAGTGGTAAATTTATCAGTAATATTAAACGAAAGTTTACTAGAAAGCAAAAATAATCCAAAGACAGGCTATACCAAAGCACAAATCGAATCCTTAATACAGGCAGCCCATACCGTTGGTGGAGCAGCGCGAATTGTCGAAATTGATGCCGCGTTCCGAATCTCCGACGCAATCAAGCATTGCTTAATCGCTGCTAAGGAAGGGAAAGTCTCCCTAGTAGGCTCGGCAATTGATAGTTGCTTACTCGGCATTGATTTGCTCCTACGTATTGCGCAAGTCCCTAAAACCGACTTAGAAAACTGGTTAGCCCAACATCTTTCAGAAATTGAAACCGTAGTCGCTGCCATCTCTGCTATTCCAACACAGGAAACTGAGGACAAGGGGAGCAGAGGAGCAGGGGAGCAGGGGGGACTCGGGGTCCCCTCTGGGGATAGGGGGGAGAGGGGAGCAGGGGAGCAGGGGAGCAAGGGGAAAAAGAAAAAAGGGGACAAGGAGAAAAAGAGAGCTGGGGAAGTAAGGGAAGCTGGGGGAGAAAGCAATTCAAAATCGCATAGCGTTGCGAGCGAAGGGACACAATCTCAAAATTCAAAATTAGCAGTCTCTCCCTCATCCCCCTCATCCCCCCAACCCCTAGTTCCAACTACCACATCTGCCATTACCTCATCACCCAAAACTCCACCCCCAACTCCAACAACCAAATTGCCTAATGAGATTGCAGAAATCCAAAAAGCCAAATCAGCAGACCGCGTGGTGCGGGTTAGTGCAGATAACCTCAATCGCATTATGGGACTCGCTGGAGAAACTCTCGTAGAAGCAAACTGGCTACAACCGTTTGCCACTTCCTTGCTAAGGCTCAAGAAAACCCAAGTTGAACTGTCTAACCTTTTGGAAAAATTGCAGGAATCGTTGGTAACGGAAAACCTGAACGAGCGTGTTGCTAACTCCCTCTCTACTTCAAAGGCAAAGGCAAACGAATGTCGCCAAATTTTATCTGACCGCCTGAATGAACTGGAATTGTTTGCCCGTCGTTCTGGGAATCTTTCGGACCGTCTCTATCGGGAAGTCATTGCCAGTAATATGCGCCCGTTTGCAGATGGCGCTCAGGGGTTTCCCCGAATGATGCGGGATTTAGCCAGACGTTTGGGAAAACAAGTCAAATTTGAAATTATTGGCAAATCTACACCAGTGGATAGAGATATTTTGGAGAAACTAGAGGCTCCCCTAACTCATATCTTGCGTAACTCCGTCGATCATGGTCTTGAGTTGCCTGAAGAACGGCTGGCTGTGGACAAACCCGCCGAAGGTACAGTGCGTCTGGAAGCTGCTCATCGAGCAGGAATGTTGTCAATTACAGTTTCCGATGATGGTCGTGGAATAGATTTAGAGCGTCTGCGCCAAAAAATTGTCACTAAGGGCATGATTAGTGCTGATATGGCAGAGCAGTTAACCGAACCCGAATTGATGGAGTTTCTATTTCTACCAGGTTTTTCTACAGCAAAGGCAGTTACTGAGGTTTCTGGTCGTGGCGTTGGTTTGGATGTCGTTCAGAGTATGGTGCAGGAAGTAGGGGGCATCGTACGGGCTATCTCTCAACTAGGAAATGGCACAAGTTTTCACTTACAATTACCACTGACTTTGTCTGTGATTCGTACGCTGTTGGTGGAAATATCAGGGGAACCTTATGCCTTTCCACTCACGCGCATTGACCGGATTGTCATGATTCATCCTTCTTCTATTTCCGTTGTGGAAAATCGCCAGTATTTTGTTTTGGATGGGCACAATATAGGACTGGTGGCGGCTCATGAAGTGTTGGAATTGAAAAATTCTAATGTGAACTCAGAAGAATTATCTGTCATCACTATTAGCGATCGCTTGAGTCGTTATGGCTTAGTGGTAGATAAATTTCTCGGAGAGCGGGATTTGGTTGTGAAACCTTTAGTTAAGAGTTTGGGAAAAGTACCAGATATTAGCGCTGTTGCACTGATGGATGATGGTTCTCCCGTTCTCATTGTCGATGTTGAAGATTTGCTACGCTCGATTGACAAATTGCTGAATGTCGGAATCTTAAGCAAAATTAACAAAATGACTGACAGCAGCGTTACTGGACAACGCAAGCGGATTCTTGTAGTAGATGATTCCATTACCGTACGTGAAATGGAACGGCAGTTGCTAGAAAATAATGGTTATGACGTTGAAGTCACTATAGATGGCATGGATGGTTGGAATGCTGTCAGGATGAATCCATATGATCTAGTCATCAGTGATATTGATATGCCCAGAATGAATGGGCTAGAACTTACGAGCCGTATTAAAAATCATCCTAATTTGAAGTCTGTACCTGTGATTATTGTTTCATATAAAGACCGCCCAGAAGACCGTATTCGTGGTTTGGAAGTTGGCGCTAATTATTACTTAACTAAGAGCAGTTTTCAAGATAATACTTTAATAAGTGCCGTCATTGACCTAATTGGCGAGTCACTTTGAAGTTAAAATTATCTCTCTTAGTTTTTGTATGAGAATAGCTATTGTTAATGATATGCCAAACGTAGTAGAAGCGCTAAAGTATGTCTTGGCATCAGTGCCAGATTATGAAGTTATTTGGACTGCTCGTGATGGCACTGAAGCAGTGGTAAAATGTGCAGCAGATATCCCTGATTTGATTTTGATGGATTTGCTCATGCCAGTGATGGATGGGGTAGAAATTACGCGCCAAATTATGAGCAATTCTCCGTGCGCGATTTTGTTAATAACAGCTACCGTCAATGAGCATACATCCAAAGTCTTTGAAGCGATGGGGTATGGCGCACTAGATGCCATAAATGCACCTATTCTGAATCATAGTGGGCAAATCGAAGGCGGTGCAAGGATATTAGAAAAAATTGCGACAATAGGCAGACTGATCGGGAAAACGAGCAAACCATCTCAACAAACTCGAAAGCGTGGAAGTTCCCTATCGAAATCTACCCCACCCTTGGTTGTGATTGGTTCTTCCACTGGTGGTCCTCAAGCTCTTGCAGTTATTCTCTCTAAGTTACCAGCAAATTTCTCCGCTGCTGTGGTGATTGTGCAGCACGTAGATGAACAGTTTACCCCTGGCTTAGCCCAATGGTTAAATAGTCAGTCATCTTTGCCCGTCAAGCTAGCGATCGCAGGTTCCCATATAAAAGTTGGGCAAGTCTTGATTGCGGCTACCAATGACCACCTTATTTTACAACCAAATTTGAGCCTCGGGTATACGAAGGAGCCACGCGATTATCCTTACCGTCCATCTGTGGATGTCTTTTTTAAGAGCGTAGCTCAGCGCTGGACTAGAAAGGGAGTCGCAGTGCTATTGACTGGTATGGGAAGGGATGGAGCTCAAGGGCTGCTATCCTTGCGCTCTGTTGGTTGGCATACCATTGCTCAAGACCAAGCGACTTGTGTAGTTTATGGTATGCCAAAAGCAGCGGCTCAGTTGAAAGCGGCTGTGGAGATTTTACCAATTGAGGCGATCGCTTCTACTATCATTGAACGATTAGCAATTAGCTGTTAGCTACGCCCCTACTCCCTATTTCAAAGAAACGCGCAAGGAAGCTATAGCAGTGGCACAAGACCCAATTACAGTTCTGCTCATCGACGATCAACCAATGATTGGCGAAGCCGTTCGTCGAATGTTACTCACAGAAGAAGATATCACCTTTCATTACTGTAGGGACCCTACCCTAGCTCTTAAAGTCGCTAAGTCATGTCAGCCAACTGTCATCTTACAAGACTTAGTTATGCCAGAGGTGGATGGACTGGTTTTAGCGCGCTTTTTGCGAGCCGAAGACGCCGTCACGAAGTATGTTCCGCTAATCGTTCTCTCGAGTAAAGAGGAACCGGTCATCAAAGCAAAAGCTTTTGCATTAGGAGCCAACGATTATATAGTCAAACTCCCAGACAAAGCAGAACTGATTGCCCGCATCCGCTATCATTCTAAAGCATACGTAAACCTTCTCAAGCGACAAGAAGCAGAAGCCATCCTCCAAGCTGATAACCTCCGTATGCGTAAAGAACTGGAGATGTTGCGCCAAATGCAACGAATGATTCTGCCTACATCAGAAGAACTAAACGCTATAGAAGGTTTAGATATTGCCGGCTATATGGAACCAGCCGACGAAGTAGGCGGCGACTACTATGACGTTCTGTACACAGACGGCATCGTCACACTTGCGATCGGTGATGTCACTGGACATGGGCTTGAAAGTGGCATCGTAATGGTGATGACGCAAACAGCAGTCCGTACTCTTAAAGAAATTCGAGAACTCGATCCAGTTAAATTTTTAGATGCGCTTAATCGTACTATTTATAAAAATGTCCGACGGATGAATTCTGAGAAGAATTTGACGTTAGTCGTTCTTACTTATTCAGAAGGCAAAATCAGTATCAGTGGTCAGCATGAAGAAACTATCGTAGTACGAAATGGGGGTCATATTGAGCGCGTTAACACGATGAATCTGGGGTTCCCGATTGGGTTAGATGAGGAAATTATGGATTTTATCGACCATACCGCGATCGCATTAAATGCGGGTGATGGAATTGTCCTTTATACTGATGGGATTCCGGAAGCATACAGTATTGAGAAAAAACAATATGGGATTGAGCGACTATGCGAAGTTGTTAGTCACAACTGGCAGAGTTCTGCCGAACAAATTAAGCAAGTGGTGATTGATGATGTAAAGCGACATATTGGTGAACAAAAGGTTTTTGATGACATCACTTTAGTTGTTCTCAAACAACAACCATTTGAGAACAAAAAACCATTTGATGAGCAGGAACTAATTGAGGAGGAAGAACTAATTGAGGAGGAAGAAGCATTTGAGGAGGAAGAAGCATTTGAGGAAATTAAGCAGAATGTGAATAAAAGGAAGAAATTGGGTTTCTTTCGCAAATGAACTGCCAAGAACCTTGACTGTTAAGTGTTAACAGTCAACAGTGAACAAATAATGGCTTTGTTAATAAACCTAACTTTAATAGATAACAAACATGAGTCAAATTTTTGGAGAATTTATTGAGGAGTTTCCTCTGGAACATGATTCTTTAGAACTGAGCTTTACCTCCAGTTCTCGCTCAATTGAACAACAGTGGCGTAATATCCGTTTATCAGCTTATTTTGTTTCTGACTATTTTTCCACATTTTTGCTAGTTGATGAAGACGACCATCAGGTAGAAGATCGCATTGAAGTGAGTAAAAATGCTGTGAGTTATATTGGTAACGAAATTTTAGAAAATGCCATGAAATTTAACGAAGAAATCAATAATTATAAAATTAAGTTTGGTATTCATTTGTTGCAAGATATGGAGAAAGTCACTGCTGTGATTTTTACCAAGAACAGTATGACGGCTCAAAGGGCTGAGAAATTTCAAGCTTTTATTAATGAATTACTCTGTGCCGATACGAATGAATTATATGTTCAGCAGATTGAAAAAACATCTGAAGATGAACAAAGTGAAGCCTCTGGCTTAGGTTTATTGACCATAATCAATGATTATTCAGCAAAATTAGGCTGGAAATTTGAATATGAACCCAATTATCCACAAATTCTCACTGTAACTACAATGGCTCAAGTAGTTGTATTATTTATTAATAATTAATGAGTTTGATAACAGAAGAAAAAACCATAAAGAACATATGACAGATCGAAAAGTTCAAGGCGATGACTATCAAGTTCAATACGATCCAGCATCTGCAACCGTTTATTTTAAAGGGGAAATTGCGCTAGGAGGACCAAAGGATTATGCTCCTATTGTGAATTTGCTCAATCAAGTGGCTGCTTTAGAACCCCCAACCATACAATTAAATTTGAAAGAATTAGCATTTCTCAATAGTTCTGGCATTAGTATGTTGTCTAAGTTTGTTCTGGGAATGCGGAAAAACAAAGGAACTCAATTGATAGTTTTAGGCTCAAAGCAAACGCCCTGGCAAAAGAAATCATTGAAAAACTTAGAGCGATTGCTTCCAGGGCTAAAACTGGTAGTTGAATAAGGTAAAAACGAAATTTATTTAATGGAACAACTACTATGCTTGAAAACCTATGGCATCAACTTCATAACATGAATACAGCAGGCTTGTTCCTGACCAGTTTGCTAATCACAGTTCTCTTAACAGGAGTCTTATATGCATTCTTATTTTATATATTGCGTCCCATCTTTAGGACATTTCAACGAGACATCGCAATCGTTACTTTAAATGTTTCCACCTATCCCGTCCTTATTATCTTCGCTATTTTCAGCCTAAAAATCACTTTTTGGAAGTTAGCCAATGTTCATATTATTCCAGTAATAGAACATATTTTGATAGCGAGTATAGTTATAGTTATTACTTATTGGTCTGTCCAAATATTTACCCAAGTTTTTATTTACTACCTTAAAGAGTACACTCAACAAAGCGAAGCCATGTGGGATGACGTACTCCTTCCCATCCTCTCAGCCGTTGTTCCTGTGCTTATCTTCACACTTGGCGGGGTTGTTGTTATCAGTTCCTTTGGAGTTGATTTAACTGGAATTTGGGTAGCGCTGGGCGGTGCTACTTTTGTTCTCGGTTTTGCACTTCAGGATATTTTGGCTAATTTCTTTAGTGGAATTGTTTTACTCATTGATACTCCTTTTCGATTTGGTGACATCCTGCTTCTTGAAGATGGTTCAATCGGAATGCTACGCCGAATCGGCATTAGGGTGACTGAGCTATATATATTTAGTACTCATTGTGATGTTTATATTCCTAACAGTGTATTACAGGGTCAGAAAATTACTAATTTGAGTCGCCCCACCTCTTTATACTATCACTCTATTTCGTTAGAAATACCCTCAGATTGTCAGATAGATGCATCTAAAAAACTAATAGAAGAAATTGTGTTAGCTCATCCCGATACTCTAGGGGATATGGATATTAAATTGGAGGTGATAGATGAGTACTATAATTCTGAAGAAAGTGATCCTCATCTCATCAAACAACAAAAAATTGGTAAATTACGATTACTGGCTGAACAAGAGGTCATTTTAAAATTAGAGGAAGCTCAACAAGCCCTTGAAGCTTTGGTTGTAACGATGCAGTTTGTAGAAAAAGGAGGAATGACGCAAGAGGAAATAGAAAATGTCCAACAAGAATATCAAGAAGTTTTAGAAATTATAGGTTTCCAAGTATTTGAGGATACTAATAACAATCGCACTGTAGTTAATTTTGAGGAAACCAATCCAGAGGGACTTATTGAGTTAATTAGAGAGTGGTATCGAATTTGTATTAAAGATCCTAATTTGCTGGATGAAGATGAATCCTTTATTTCTGAAGAATGGGAGCGAAAGATTAATTTATTAAAGCGAAGAGTGCAACGTTTGTATCAAAAAATTTCCAATCCTCAACTTGACGAAACTCGTTTAGATGATTATCTCTTAGAGTTAATTAAGTGGATGAAAGAAAAGTTGAAAGCGCCGCGCAAGAAATGGCAAGAACCGCAAATTAAGATGATCGGAATGAATCATAACGATCCTACGTATTACGTTGAATTGGAACTTACATTTTTTGTTGATGAGATCAAACTGGAAGATGGGAAACGAGGCGATCGCGTCAGAAGCCAAATTTATCAAGAAATATTCCGCCATTTCAAAAACACCTATCTTGATTGGGATGGCATTAAAGAGAAAGAACTGGGAGAGGAGATTGGAAATACAGTTGATATCAGCATCAATTAAAGTCCTGTCAATAACCCTCACGTTCAGGTAACAGGAAACTTCGCTCTCGTTCTGGCAAAATCTCATCTAACTGAAGGCATTGAATCATTCCTTGTGCATCAGTAATCATTTCTCCCAAATAAGGAGTAGTATCGACTTTCATTCCTGGAACAAAATGCTGAGTCTCTTGCTTGCGGAATGTGTCAGTAACACGTTCTGCCATCAATCCTAAAATATAGGATGTTGGTTGAGAGGTGTAGCTGCTTCCTGTAGGGGAATCATCGTTGCGGCTTTGGTAATTCACCAAGATAATCCGACTGCTAAATAAAGGACGGCAAGGAGTACCCTGAATTAAACGGCATAAATCAATCACTGGTACAAGACGATTTCGGTAGTTAAGTAAACCCGCGATGGAATCAGGCGCATGATGTAGAGTTTTCAGTGCTACTTTAGGCACTACCTCTACGACTCGCCGACTCTCCAAGGCATAACGGTCATTCTTTATATAGAAAAGCAACATTAACATAGATTCAGATCTGGGTGCAGAATATTGTGGTTTTTAACAATTTTAATGAGCAACAGTACCACCAATCAGCTTAACTCTCTCTTAATGAATAAAACAGCAATACCACTAAGTAACAATGCAATTGCTATAAAGTAGAAACAATCATTAAAAGCATTCACCAAACACTATCCTCATACGTGTAGATTCGCGCAACTGAACGATAAAATCTCAGTAGCTTATAAACTTTTGTGAAGAATTGGCAGGCTTTGCATAAAACTTGTACTATCTGACAGAGAAGTAGGTAGGTGTTAATTTGATGTCTACTAACTGTGGTTGACTCAAGAATTGAGTGTAACTACAGCAAAGCATGGAGGGGAGCGTAATGTCCGGTTTTGGGAGTACTCGTTTGGGCTGGTTTTTAGGTATTGCGATCGCTTTCTGGGCAAATAGTGCTGTTGCCCAAATTGCTCCGGATGGCACTCTCCCTAATAATTCCATCGTCACACAAGAGGGTAACACCAGCACTATTACTGGAGGAACCAAAGCCGGTGGTAATTTGTTCCACAGCTTTCGGGAGTTTTCTGTTCCCACCAACGGCACTGCTTATTTTAACAATGCTTTTGATATTCAAAACATAATTAGCAGAGTCACGGGTAAGTCTATCTCTGAGATTAATGGGTTAATCAAAGCAAACGGCACTGCAAACTTGTTTCTGATTAATCAGAACGGCATTATATTTCGTCAGAATGCGCGGTTGGATATTGGTGGTTCGTTTGTGGCGACTACAGCGTCGGCGATCGCTTTTGGCAATCAAGGTTTTTTTAGTGCAACGAATCCGAGTACTCCTGAGGTGCTAACGGTAAATCCTTCGGCTTTTTTCTTCAATCAAATTGCTGCTCCGATTCAAAACAACTCAGTAGCACCAGCAGGATTGGCCCCATCGAGGTTAGATTCGTTTGGCTTATTACGAGTTAAAGATGGTCAAAGTTTGCTGCTAGTAGGCGGCAATATCAACATGGATAGCGGACAACTGAATGCTTTTGGTGGGCGAGTCGAGTTAGGAGGATTAGCTGAGCCTGGAAAAATCAATATTCTGGTAGATGGCAATAATTTGAGTTTGGGATTTCCTGCTGAAAGTACACTAGCAGATATATCTCTTACAAATAGAGCTAGTGTACGTGTGGATGCAGCTACAGGTGGTAGTATTGTAGTCAACGCCCGCAATTTAGATATTTCGGGAGGAAGTACCCTTCAGGCTGGAATAGGGGAAGGCTTGGGGTCAGTTGGTAATCAAGCGGGAGATATTACGCTTAATGCCACAGGAGAAATAAAAGTTGTAGGGGTAGAAAGCGGTGTATTTAATGAAGTGCGATCGCAAGCTGTGGGCAATGGTGGCAATATCAACATCAACGCTGCTTCTTTTTCACTCACAGATAATGCTCAATTGCAAACCCGAGTTAGAGCATTTAACGACCAGCCAGCCGGAAGGGGAAATGCAGGGAATATCACAATTAATGTCACAAATGATGTGACAATTGCTGGGGCGAAGGACGGAAGTAATCGCACTACGATTTCCAGCGGTGTGGCAGCAGGAAGAGTGGGCAATGGTGGCAATATTAATATCAAAGCTGCTTCTTTTTCAGTCAAAGATGGCGCTCAAATGCAAACTGGAGTTGGTGACAAATCTGATACCCAGCCAGCTGCAAGGGGGAATGGAGGGAATATCACAATTAATGTCACAGGTGATGTGAAAATTGTCGGGGTGAAGATTGTCGGGGTGGATGAATTTCGCAGTGTGATTGGCACCTTTACGGGTGGGACGGGCAATGGGGGGAACATTACTATCTCCTCTGGTTCCCTATCCATAACTGATGGTGGTCTACTGATTGCTAACACTAATGGAGAAGGGAATGCAGGGAATGTTACAGTTAATGTCATAGGGAATGTGAAAATTGCTAGAGTTGTGACAACTCCTAAGAACATTTTTCGCAGTGCGATTCGTAGCGGTGTGGACAACCAGGCGACGGGCAATGGAGGCAACATTACTATTTCCTCTGGCTCCTTCTCTTTAACTGATGGCGCGCTCCTGGATGCTAGCATCAGTAAACAGGGGAATGCAGGCGATGTATCAGTGCAAGCTTTGGGTTCTGTTGAGCTTGCAGGTAGTGACACGATTATCTCTAGCAATGTAGAAGCAAGAGGAGTGGGCAATGGAGGCAACATCAACATCAACGCTGCTTCTGTTTCACTCAAAGATGGCGCTCAATTGCTAACCTCGGTTCGTGGAGCATCTAATGACCAGCCAGCCGGAAGGGGGAAGGCTGGCAATATCACGATTAAAGGCGATGCTGTTGTTTTTGATGGGGTCGGTAGTAATGACGTTCCCAGTGGTGCATCCAGTGCTGTGGAGACTGGAGCAGAGGGAAATGGAGGAAGTTTGAGCATTTTTGCTGGACGCTTCAATGTTCTTAATGGAGCAGAGGGAACCGTGAGCAATCAGGGAATAAGCAATCTGGAAAACGGTAATGCAGGCGAATTAAAAGTGATAGCCAATTCTATCAAGCTTGATAATAAAGGAAAACTCACTGCTGACTCTGCAAATGGTAAAGGAGGAAATATTACGCTGCGAGCACGAGATTTATTGCTGTTACGCCGCAATAGCTCGATATTTGCGAGAAATACTTCTGGAAATGCAGGACGGGATGGTAATATTAACATCAACACTAAATTTTTAGTGGCTTCTCCCTCAGAAAATAGTGATATCACTGCTACTGGATCTGAGCGTAGTGTCGGGAGTAATATTCAAGTTAATGCATCAGGGGGAATTTTTGGCATAGAGTATCAGCCAAAACGAACCCCAAAGAGTGATATTGTTGCTACTGGAAGCGTAACACTAAACACTCTCGATATTGATCCCAGCCGAGGATTAGTAGAACTACCCACAAATCTGGTTGATGCATCCCAGCAACTTGACAAAAGCTGCAGTCCCGGCAGCAAGCAACAAGCCAGTTCATTTGTTATTACCGGACGCGGCGGCTTGCCTCCCAATCCCAAAGACATTCTCACACCTGACGCCATTCAAGTGGATTGGGTGACTCTCAACCCCGATATAGAGAAAAACTCTAGGACAAATATTTCCACAAACCCAACAAACCCCACGCCAGAACCCATAGTTGAAGCAACTGGCTGGATGTTCAACGCCAAAGGCGAGGTCGTCTTCACAGCCGATGCACCCACCACGCCTCACAGTTCTTGGAACAAGCCAACTGGATGCCATACCTGAATTTTAGATCAACATAATTCGTAACCTTGTTCAAGATGGAAGTGCTACGGTGTTATACCATTTCACTTTAATGTTGATACAAATGGAAATTAGTCATTAGTCATTAGTCATTAGTCATTAGTCATTAGTCATTAGTCATTAGTCATTAGTCATTAGTCATTAGTCATTAGTCATTAGTCATTAGTCATTAGTCATTAGTCATTAGTCATTAGTCATTGGGAATTGGATTCTTAATGCCGTACCTTATGAATTTTGAACTTTGAATTAAGCGGAGGGGTGCCCCTTGCCCATTTGTATCAGGCATTTCGTGAAATGGTATTACCAGAAGCTTCAGAAGTTAGAGAACGCAGTATCGCTTCTAGAATAAAAATACGTTAGTGTAGGACTTTAGCCAATTTCCCTTTACAGCCAATTTCCCAATAGCACATAAGGTGCCCAGAAAAAAGGACTGCTATCCTTTTTAAAAACTGCAAGTTGAGCACGTTGGAGTGCTTCGGCTTTAGTCGCCCCATTGTTTAACTGTCGGTAGAACTCACTCATCAAATCTGCGGTAGACTGGTCGTCCACTGACCACAGACTTGCTAGCGTACTGCGTGCGCCTGCTCGCACAGCCACTCCAGCTAATCCCAGTGCTGCTCGCTTGTCTCCAAGCGCAGTTTTGCAAGCACTGAGGACCAATAATTCGATGTTGTTGGATCTGCTAGATTCGTTGACTCGCAGTAAAGTATCAAATTCCTTTACCTTAAGCAGTTTATCCCATATGAGAATATAGGTTTTTTCTGGGTCAGAACTAAACTCGCCGTGAGTTGCTATGTGAACTACTGAGAAAGGAACTGACTGTAGCTCCTTTTGTAAATTAGATTCGGTAAACTGCTGATTTAACAGTTTTTCACTCCTGGGTACCTCAGACTTGATTTGTTCTAATTCCCGTGGCACATTTTGCAGTGGAGACAATCCAAAGCGTTCTTCGCCAACTCCAGCAGTTAAAGCATTTAGCTGTACCCGTTGCAACGGTTTCGGGTCAAAAAGTCGCAAACCAGGGGTGAGAGCTAAAGCATATTTCTCTACCAGATATTTCTGCTGCTGTTTATCGTAGAGAACTGCCATTGGGATATTCTGCAACTCACTATCTAGTACAAACACTAAGGTTTTGATGCCACTGTTGGTTAACTCTGCTTCCATCGGTCGGATTAACCAATCATATATTTTCTGGGACGTCTCCTGAACCTCATCAGTCGCAGCAACATCCAGTAAGTATTTCCGCAAATTTTGTATAGTGCTTTCTACTTTATATCGGGGTATAGCCGTTGTATATTTGCGGAGTTCCTTTTGTCCAGGCAACGTGAGAATAACCTCAATGCGGTCTGGTAAGATAATTGGATAAATGACTGCTGCTTTTTTGTCCTGCTGGACTACTGTGTCAATTGTTACTTTAGATTCTAAACAGGGTGAGCGAAAGAAATTGTTTAGTTCTGCTTGCTGGAGCGATTCAATCACCTCACGGGCTTGCGTAAGATTGTATTGCATAGTTTCAGAGTTGCCCTTGCTTTGTAACCGCAAATCAACCAACTGTCGATAGACAGGTTCCACACTCTCGCGGAAAGAAAACTGAATTTCTGGATTCATCGCGATTAAATCGCTACGCAGGGACTCAAGGGTTTTGAATGCTTCATCGTATGCTGCGATCGCTCCTTTCATATCTCCCTGAGCTTTGAGTAAACGTCCCAACTGCCATTGCCATTGATAAGCAATATCCGGCGGCTCAAAAGTTTGGGCTATAAACAGTGCTTGTTGGGTGAGATTTTGTGCTTCAGATAACTGCCCACTTCGTTCGTACAACTCACCAAGAGTACCGAGTGCATAAGATTCTGCTCTCTGGTCTTTTAGGCTTCGTGCTTGCTCTCTAGCGGTGGACAACATCTGAGCAATATCCAACCATGAAGGGCTATCTGTAGTAGTTTTCTGTCTTAATTGTGTTATACTTTGAGCATAGTTAATCTGGGTATATACTGACGTTCTGCTGGCAGGCAACTTGCTTATTTGGGGTGGAATTTGGGACGCCAAAGCCAATGCCGCAGGAAACTGCTCTTTTTGCACAAGTAAGCTAAGTTGATTGAGTTGTGCCTGGATGCGCGTGGTGGGTTGTGCGACAAGGGCAGCCTGTTGGTAGTATTTTAATGCAGCTTGAGTTTCTTTTTCAGCCAAGTCTTTATTGTCCAGACTGAGTTGAGTTTTTCCCTGAGCGAGGGCTGTGTTACCTAAACTGAGCAGAGTATCACCAACAGCTATTGGAGATTGCACTTGTGTTGCTACTGCTAAACTTTCCTCCAAGACTTTGCGAGATTTATTTAAATCACCCACAACTCTGAGGATATTACCCAAGCTACGCAGTCCTGTCGCTTTGAGTGAGGAGTTTGGAAGGCTTTTGAGGGATTTCTCAACCTCATCTAAAATCTTCCCAGCCTGATGGTAAAGCCCCAAAGCTTGCATCGCTTGAGCCGTATTAATGTGGTTTCGGGTTAGTGTCGCCTCATTGCCTATTTGCTTGTAAATTTTTGCGGCTGATTGCCAAGTATTGATCGCAGCTTGAGTTTGTCCCCGCGCCAATTGTAATCGTCCTTGCACATCTAAGGCTTGGGCGAGGATGGCAAAACGCTGTGTTGAGTTATCGCCGTTTTTTAAGAGACTCAAACTTTGGGCAATTGCTTTTTCTGCTTGAGTCCACTGTCCCAGTTGCTGATACACTAAGGAAAGATTGCTCAAAGTCATTGCTTGATTGAGTTTATCCCCAGTACCTCCAAAAGCTGCTGCTGCTTGTTCCAAAACCTTGAGTGCTTCAGCAAACCGTCCAGCATCATAGAGTGCTTTGCCCTGTTGCACAGAGTTTTCAGTTTGAGCCGTGCTACTTGCTGGAGTCTGGGTAGTAGAATTAACAGCAAGAACGGTTGTCAAAAGTGGTGAAACGACTATGCACAGCAACGCGCTCAGCAGTGCCAATAGACATTGAGTCAGCCACCTTTTACGTGAAAACCCAAATATTAAAAGGGGTTGTATAGTATGGAAAAATACAGACCGTTTTCTTGCCATGTTCTTTCCCTGGAATCAACAGATATTAAAGGAATACCCCAATCAAGACGAGCACTAAAGCGATCGCCTTGTGACCAGCGCAAACCCAGACCGACGGATGCTAAGGTGTTAGAGACTGGATTTTCTCTATCTGAACTATTCCAACCAACGCCGAAATCAACAAAGGGAATGATTTGTAAAACGCCATTTATGTCGCGTACACGGAGAATTGGGACTTGAACTTCAGCAGAAGCAAAAGCGCCATTATCCGTAAGTAGGAAATCTTGGCGGTAACCGCGAACACTATCCAAACCACCTAAGCCAATCTGCTCTAAAGGTAGGAGTGCTCTTGACGCCAGTTGCATATCTGCACGAAGTAACACTAAGGTGTCAGGAGCTAAAAGGCGTACCCACTGAGCCTGTCCCTGCCATGAGAAAAAGCGGCTATCGGGAGGGTCACTATTGATTGTCGCACCCAATGCACCCAATCCAATACTAAACTGAGAGCGAGCGGCGATCACTTCACGGCTGTTGCGAGAAGTCCATTCTTGAAAAAATCGCAATGCTGATACGCGAGTTCGTCCCTCATCATCAGCACCAATTGAAGGAAAACCAATTCTTTCAATCTCTAGAGGATTATATGAAGCCTCACTTTCTCGTCGAGAGGCGGTAAAGCCAACAGCAAATTCTTGCTTGGGAGTTTGGATGACTGGTTGGCGAAATGTGAGTTCGTAGTAGCGGGAAGCAGATTGAATATCTAAGAAATTAAAAGGACGTTCAATGATTTCGCTCGAAGTCGTGCCGTAGTAAAAAGAAAGAGTACCATTTTGGGAATTGACCGGAAATGTGTAGCTACCATCAAAGGTGTTACTACCATCAGTATTGGTATATGCTAAACTCAGACCATCTCCAAATCCAAGTAAATTAGCTTCATTAACTTGTAATCTCCGGCGGAAGCTACCAACACTAGGCGATCGCCTATTATCCAAAACGACTTGGGTACTAAAAGTTTTTGCTTCTTGTATCTTGACTTGTAATATACTTGTACCGGGACGCGAGCCAGCAGTGAGTTCAGCAGACAGTTTTTGAATTAAAGGGTTTAGTTGCAGCAGTTGTAGCGCTTCGAGCAGGCGCTTTCTATTTAGAGGTGACGATGTTGCTCTAGATAAGCGACTGCGTATATAATTGCGTTTTAATCGCCTAGTACCTGTCACTTGGATGTCTTCTAATTTACCTTCAACCACCTGTATTCTGACAACACCTTCCTGCATTGTTTGAGGAGGGATATACGCTCCAGAAGTAATGTAACCTTTTTTGGTGTACAATTCCGTGATTTTGGTACGAGCCTGAAACACCTCAGCGAGCGAGATCGGTCGATTGGTAAATTCAGCGAGTTCCTTAGCTAATTCTTTCGGGCTAAATACGGTACTACCTATAACTTCAAATCGTTTAACAATGATAGTTTTAGGAAACTTACCAGGGATGGGTTCACTCTTGTTGGGAGTTGGGCGAGAGGGGGGAAGTAAATCTTCTGGTGGAGGGATTGGTTGTGGCGGTTTGGGTGAGGGAAGTGGAGAAGGTGGGAGTGGTTGCACATCCTGCGGCGGAGGGAGTTGTTGACTTTGGAAAGAATTGCCATTTGGTGGTTGTACTGTAGTCACAACCTGTGCTAACGAGGGTTTAGAAGTTATGTTGCCCAGCGATGCAATGATACTCACTTGTAAGCAGTACGTTGCTAGCTTGTTTGGAAATTTACTTTTCATGGCACTTTGGTTGAGTTTGCCAAGAGTTTTGATGTTGTGTTGGGGCTTGTGCCGTAAATATTACTTCGCCCTTGGGACCGAATATCCAGCCAGTTGCTTCTACAATTGGGGCTGGTGTGGTAGTATCTGGGATTGTGATATTTGTTCTAGAATTTTTCTCAATCTTGGGGTTGAGAGTGACCCAATCTACTTGAATGGCATCAGGTGTAAGAATATCTTTGGGGTTGGGAGGTAAGCCGCCGCGTCCGGTGATGATGAAACTGCTTTGAGCGTAGTTGGGAGAGTTGCAGCCTTGGGCAAGTTTGGTGTCGATTGGGATTGAGGGTAAGTTGATTAAGCCACTGTTGGGGTCGATGTCGGGTGTGTTGAGTTCTACTGTGCCGTTGACGCCAAATTCTGAACTAGCAGTGATGTCGCTGGTTTGTGGGTTTTCTTTTTCTCGAAATTGAGTGCCATAGATACCAAAAGCGTTGATTTGGACTCTACCGCCTTTGCCAGTGAAGGCGTTGGCGGTGATATCGCTGTTTTCTCTTGGAACGGCGACGATGAAGCCATTAGGGATATTGATGGTGATGTTACCGCCGTCTCCACCTTTTTGTTCAGTGCCTGCGGTAGTGGAAATTTCACTGCTACGACGCATCAGCAATAAGTTCGCAATGTTCAACTTGAGATTACCGCCATTGCCAGAGAGAGTTTGTGCTGTAATCTTGCCATTGTCGAGACGCACAGAGTTAGCAGTGATACCAAGGTCACCCGCCACGCCTTCTCCACGGCTGCTGACTGTAATTATTGCTCCATCAGAAATAAGCAACTGCTGTGTAGCAATAGTCAAGTCTCCTGCCTTTCCTGTCCCTTGAGTGCCAGCAATCAAACCACTTCTAACTCCACTTCTAGCTGAACGACCAATTACTTGCACTTTGTCTGCTATGACAGCCAAATTCCCCCCCTTGCCTACTCCAAATGTGGCAGCACTGACCTGTGCACCATCTTGAATTAGCAATTCACCAGTGTTAATCATTAAGGAACCCGCATCTCCGGTTGCGTCTGAGTTAGCAACAGTACCCAAACCACTCAAGATACCAATTAGTTGCACCTTGTTTGCTGTGACAGTCAAATTCCCTCCCTTGCCACCACCAAATGTGCTAGCACTGACTTGTGCTCCATCTCGAATCAGCAATTCACCAGTATTCATCGTCAAGTCTCCCGCATTGCCGGTTGTACCTGGGTCAGCTTGAGCAAACAAACCACTGGGAAACAATTGACCATCGGCGAAGGTACCAGTACCAATCAGTTGCATTTTGTCAGCTGTGACGTTTAAATTCCCGCCCTTACCACTACCAAATGTACCAGTACTTACCTGTGCTCCATCCTGAATGAGCAGTTCACGGGTATTAATGGTCAAGTCTCCCGCATCTCCAGTTGCGTCTCGGTTAACGCTAGAAAACAAGCCGCTGGGAAATAACTGATGACCGCTGGTGGAAGCACCAATCAGCTGCACTTTGTCAGCCGTGACGTTCAAATTCCCTCCCTTGCCACTACTAAATGTGCCAGTATTTACCTGTGCCCCATCCTTAATGAGCAACTCACGGGTGTTAATCGTCAAGTCTCTCGCATCCCCTGATGAGCCTGAGTTAGCTTGAGCAAACAAGCCACTGGAATTAATGCCGAGGCTACCGCCGCCGGAACCAATCAATTGCACTTTGTCAGCTGTGACGTTCAAATTCCCGCCCTTGCCACTAGCAAATGTACCAGTACTTGCCTGTGCCCCATCTTTAATGAGCAACTCACGGGTGTTAATCGTCAAGTCTCCCGCATTCCCGGTTGCGCCTGGATAAGTTTGAGAAAACAAGCCGCTACTCTCACCATCGGCAGAGGTACCAATTACCTCTACCGACTCACTAGCGCGTACTACCAAAGCTCTGCCAGACTCTGACCTTAGAGTACTTGCCTCTATCCTGGAACCATTGGTAAGACTGATGCGCCTGCCCCAAACTTGTATATCACCACCGCCTGCGCCACTAGCGTCAACTGCCGTTTGTTGCGATAGTTCAATATTCCCAAAGTTTTGCACACCATCATAGCCCAAAGAAAAACCTTTGTTGATAGGGGTGAGACTGACTAGACCCTCTCCTGCAACACTGCCCAATTCTATCCTTCCGCCAGCAGTTTTGAGCGTTGCCCCTTCTAGGTTGATATTACCCCCTACTAATGCTAAGGTTTGATTCGGTTGCACCCGTAACCCAGATGTAGTATCTATCAGTTCAGTTGTTGTCCTGATTCCTTGACCATCACCCTGTACCTGAATCAAACCTGGATTCGTCCCAAATTGCAAGCCAATAGGAACACTCACAGTTAGCAAAGGTGTGCTTTGAGCAGCCTTTGCACTAAACTCTACCCCATCCGCAAACTTCAAACTACTCGCTGTACTTGCTACAAACGAACCCCTAACATCCAAACTGGCATTTTTCCCAAAAATAATCCCATTCGGATTAATCAAAAACAAGTTAGCATTACCCAATACTCCAAGTTTCCCAAAAATCTTTGACGCCTCACTCCCCGTCATCCGACTCAGAATATTCTCAATCCCAGATGGATTTGCAAAATATGCCTCTCGTCCTTCACCGATATTGAATTGTGAAAAACTGTGAAACAGGTTTGCTCCGCGAATCGCTCCACCATCAATCCTGTCAGCTTGCGGGCTTGTTGGTGTGACCACAGAACTTTCTGCACCCAGTGTACCATCAGCTACAGGTTTGAGTTCTTGAGCGAGAGTGGAGTTTGCAGAGAATGCGAGTGGGAGCAACACGGCAGTGGCGATGCTCCTAGAGGGAAGCATCCCTAATCTCAATAAGAATCTACACTTACTAGCATTCATTGTTTACAAGCAGTACTCCCTATCACTGCGATTGCCCAAGGGGCAGTGGCAAAGCCAATCGCAGTTGCATTAGTTATCAGTATTGAGTAAACCATATTTACTGGCAGTCAAAGTCACCTCTGCCTATTTCTCGGCTTTAGAAGTGCGAGTTTTATGCAAAATCCGCCATTTCTTTACAAAACTTTATTTCTTCTGATAAAGTGCTGCAATCACTTAGTGAATAACAAGCAGATTTTAGGATGTTTTAGTGAAACGCGACTCCATTTATTACCAAATTTTTAAACGCTTTCCTAGGTTACTTTTTGAACTCGTTGATTACCGTCCTGAACAGGCGCAGAACTATCGATTTGAGTCGGTTGAGGTAAAAGAAACCGCTTTTCGCATCGATGGGGTCTTTTTACCTCCAGAGGGTGCAACACCCAGAATCATTTTTTTCGCAGAAGTTCAATTTCAGAAAGATGAAGCTCTCTACCATCGCTTCTTTACTGAGTCAATGATGTATCTATACCGGAATCAGTCTCAATACGATGACTGGTACTCTGTGGTAATTTTTCCATCACGCAGTTTGGAACCAAGTGATACAAGAACTCATCGATTATTTTTGAACAGCGACCAAGTACAGCGAATTTATCTAGATGAGTTAGGTGCTCCGAACTCTTCATCCGTTGGAATCAATTTAATGTTGTTGACAATCGCATCGGATAAAGCTATGCCTGAACAGGCAAAGCAGTTAATTGAGCAGGTACAATTTGAAGAAACAGGCGCACTGGCGAAAAACGAAATAATAGATATTATTACCACAATCGCCGTTTATAAGTTTTCGTAAGTTTTGCCGTGAAGAGGTGGAAGCCATGTTGGGACTGAACATTGAAGAAACACGAATCTACCAAGACTTGGAACGTCAAACCAAATTAAAAGCAGCAGCACGCCTTTTGAGTATGGGCTACAGCATCACAGAAGTAGCAAAGGCAGTTGATTTATCGGTCGAGGAAGTCACAAAAGAGGTAGTAAATTATCAAACCCACACAGGACAAGATGTACGCACAGATTGACACTCCCACGGCTAAAGTTGACTGGAGTCACAACCTGTGCTTTCAAGGGTTTATATTAAAAGTTATGCTGCGCAGCGATGCAACGATACTCACTTGTAAGGAGTACGTTGCAAGCTTGTTTGGAAATCTAATTTACATGGCACTTTGGTGGAGTTTGCCAAGAGTTATGGTGTTGTGTTGGGACTTGTGCCGTAAAAATCACTTCGCCCTTGGGACCGAATACCCACCCAGTCGCTTCAACTATAGGTTCTGGTGTGGTAGTCTCTGGAATTGTGATATTTTTTCTAGAATTTTTCTCTATCTCAGGGTTGAGAGTGACCCAGCCTACTTCAATGGCATCAGGTGTGAGAATATCTTTTGGGTTGGGAGGTAAGCCGCCGCGTCCGGTGATGATGAAACTGCTTTGAGCGTAGTTGGGGGAGTTGCAGCCTTGGGCAAGTTCGGTGTCAACTGGTACTGAGGGTAAGTTGATTAAGGCGCTGTTGAGGTCAATATCAGGGGTGTTGATTTCTACTATGCCGTTGACGCCAAATTCTGAACTAGCGGTGATGTCGCTGGTTTGTTGGTTTTCTTTTTCTCGAAATTGAGTGCCATAGATACCACTCGCGTTAATTTGGACATTACCACCTTTGCCTGTGAAGGCGTTGGCGGTGATATCGCTGTTTTCATTGGGGACGGCGACGATGAATCCATTGGGAGCATTGATTGTGATGTTACCGCCGTCTCCACCCTGCTTTTCTGTGCCTGCGGTAGTGGAAATTTCACTGTTGCGGCGCATCAGTAATAAGTCCGCAATGTTTAACTTGACGTTACCGCCATTGCCAAAGCTCGTCTGCGATGTAATCTTGCCGTTATCCAGGCTTACAGAATTAGCAGTAACATCAAGGTTACCAGCCGCCCCTTGTCCAGTGCTGCTGACTGTGGCTTCTGCTCCATTAGAGATAATTAACTTATTTGTATTAATCGTCAAGTTGCCCGCACTTCCTTTAGAAGAAGTGTCAGTAAATAAACCACTGGGAAACCTACCATCCGGTGTTGTTCCCACCAGTTCTACAAAATCAGAAGCAGTTACGACCAAATTTCCTGCCTTGCTTGAATTATTAGAATCTATATTTACTATTTGTATGGACGAGAACGATTCATTTGTGCTGAAAAGTTTTGACTCTTTCCTGAAGTCGCTAATTCTGGAAGCACGTCTTCCACTTCTGGGGGCATTTCTTATAATGTAGCCAATGTGGCTGAAATTTCTTGTATTTGTGCTGAAGTTTATTGTACCTGTGTTAACAACAACAGTTTTGGGCAATACAGAAATTGAGGTTGCTGTAACCAATTTCCCTGAACGGTATACGGTTAGTAAAACTCTAGTTAGTTCAACAGAGGAAGAAGTAGATATTCGTGCCCCATCACGAAGAGTAAGCTTTCCTGTATCAATTGTTAAATCAAGTGCTGCTCCATTGTTTGAAGTCTGAGAAAATAAACCACTTACAAAATAAAGATCAGTTTTTGAGCTTCCCGTCAATTCTATAGATTCAGAAGCACGTACAGTTAAATTTCCCCCCAAACCTTCACCACGAGCAGAAGTAGTTACCTGCCCTCCATCAGAGATAATTAACTTCCCTGTGTCTATCGTCAAGTTGCCGGAAGTTCCATCGCCATAACTTTCAGTAGACAAACTGCTGGCAAAATCATTTGCTGTTCCTACAAGTTTCACGAACTCAGAGGCGGATACTTTTAAATTGCCCGCAGGTTCCTTGCCAAAACTAGAACTCGACACTTGTGCCCCATTAGAGACAATTAACTTCCCCGTGTCAATCGTCAAGTTGCCAGAAGTTCCATCGCCATAACTTTGTGTATACAAACCGCTGGGAAACTGAAGACCGCTGGGAAGCTGATTATTTTCCCCTCCTGAGATTTCAACCGAATTGGAAGCAGACACATTTAGATTTCCTGCCTTCCCTGAACCACTGCTACTAACAACTACCAGTGATCCATCCCGAACAATTAAGTCTTGAGCACGAATAAAAACATCTCCACCGTTTTCATTTCCTAAGGTATATCCAAAAATGACTGAATTATCAGTGAGCGTAACGTCCCTACCTTGCAGTTGAATATCACCACCGCCCACACCACTTGCATCAACTGTCGCTTTTTGGGATAGTTGAATATTCCCAAAGTTTTGCACTCCATCATAGCCCAAGGCAAAACCTTTGTTGATGGGGATGAGACTGACAAAACCATCTCCTGCGACACTGCCCAATTCTATCCTGCCGCCTTCTGTTTTCAGCGTTGCCCCTTGTAAGCTGACATCACCCCCCACCAACGCTAAAGTTTGATTGGATGGCACTCGCAGAGCATTTGTTGTATCAATCAGTTCAGTTGTTCTTGTTCCCCGACTCCCTTTACCATCGCCCTGCACCTGAATCGAACCGGGATTTGCCCCGAATTGCAAACCAATAGGAACACTGATAGTCAAAAGAGGTGTGCTTTGGGTAGCCTTTGCACTAAACTCTACTCCATCCGCAAACTTCAAACTACTCGCCGTACTCCCTACAAACGAACCCCTAACATCCAAACTGGCATTTTTCCCAAAAATAATCCCATTCGGATTAATCAAAAACAAGTTAGCATTACCCAAAACACCAAGTTTCCCAAAAATCTTAGATGCATCACTCCCCGTCACCCGACTCAGAATATTAGAAATCCCATTTGGATTTGCAAAATACGCCTCTCGTCCTTCACCGATATTGAATTGTGAAAAACTGTGAAACAAGTTCGCTCCGCGAATTGCTCCACCATCAATCCTGTCAGCTTGCACGCTTGTTGGTGTGACCACAGAACTTTCTGCACCCAGTGTACCATCAGCTACGGGTTTGAGTTCTTGAGCGAGAGTGGAATTTGCACAGAATGCGAGTGGGAGCAACACGGCTGCAGCGATCGCGCGGAGCACACTACCAAAGGCGATCGCAAAGGGAGCCGTCCCTAATCTCAATAAGAATCTACACCTACTACCATTCATTGTTAACAAGCAGTACTCCCTATCACTGTAATTGCAGTTGCATTAGTCATCAGTATTGAGTAAACCACATTCAGTCGAATACTAATCTGCTTACATCTCAGTTTCTGAGGGACAAGTTTTATGCAAAACCCACTATTTCTTTACAAAACTTCAACCTACTTTGTTCATCAACACAATAACTCTGCCGCAGCAGCAATTATTTCTTAGCTAAAACAGGCACTCATCTCACGTCTCATCTGAAGGATGAGACGTGAGATGAGTGCCAATACGGTTCGGATAAGCTCTTAAAGCTCTTGATACTCGCGGACGAGTGTTTGATACTTGCGGACGAGTGTTTGGTACTTACGAACGAGTGTTTGGTACTTACGAACGAGTGTTTGATACTCGCGGACAAGTGTTTGGTACTTACGAACGAGTGTTTGATACTCGCGGACAAGTGTTTGGTACTTACGAACGAGTGTTTGGTACTTACGAACGAGTGTTTGGTACTTACGAACGAGTGTTTGGTACTCGCGGACAAGTGTTTGGTACTTACGAACGAGTGTTTGGTACTCGCGGACAAGTGTTTGGTACTCGCGGACGAGTATTTGGTACTCATCCACTCGCAATACGGTTCGGATACTGCAGGCGAAGTGCTATCGCACCGCTCCGCTAACGCGCCCCCGACGCAGTTTGCACGCCCCGCTTTGAATGGCGCGCACCCAATAGGGTGACGGCTCACCGTTAACCGAACCGTATTGAGATGAGTGCCCGGATAAAAACAAAACGCCCTTCAGTCAATGAGGGTGTATAAGATCAATAAACCGCAAGGTGGAAAGGCTGCGCTCAATAAAGCTAGAAGCCTACACCTACTCCGCTTTTGAGAGATTAAGTAGTTCACGACTATCACTTTGCACAATCGGCGCTTGGGCAAATTTTTCCAAGCCGACAGCTTTTAACAAGTTAATCCAATCCTCAAGCAAGCGCGAACCGGAATTGGTGCGGCGCTGTTGGGCTAAATTAGTTAAAGCATCCTGCCAAATTTGATTGACAGCATAAGCAGTGTATTCTTCTGGTTTTGCTGCCATTAACTGACTTTCAAGGCTTGGGGTGAGCGCAACTTTCTTCACCCATGCTTTCACGTAATAATAGTCAGATGTATTTTGCGGATTGCCACAATAAACTTTGAAGTACCATTGATACTTGTTGTCTTGTTTCAGGGCATATTTCAGATTTTGTGGCAAGCTAATGCCAATGACGCCAGACTTTTCTGGCAATATCAAGGATGTCTTGTAGATATTTTTGCCCCTCTCATCCTGAAATATAAACTCTCCAGAACGTAGGTTTGTGGGTAACTCAGGTAGATAAACCCAAAAGGTTGGATACTCAGAAACTGTCAATGCGATGAAAGATATCGATTCATCCACAGTTTTCTCACCAGGAACCAAAGCAGTCACAGACTGCTTCAGGTTTGGACAGCCATTACGGCTTGCTCCTCCTTGGCGGCGACCAGTTGGTGCACCGTTACGTGGAAAGTTTAATTTCTCAAGGCGGTTTTGTGTTTTCGCAATACGATTCTTGACTGGTTGGGCAATTTGTGCATGGACTTGTGGAGGAGGATAACTCGCAAGACTAAGAAGTATCAAAGGGATAACGCAAGCAAGTTTCATAATTCAAGTATCCAAATGCATGACGTTACTAATAACATCATGATGTCATACTTGTATTTCGGAATTTTACTCTCGTAATTTCCATACAACCACCGTAGCTGCCAACACCAATGTCAATGCTGGCGGGATAAGTGGTATCCACCCTGCTTGTATAAATATACTAAAGCAAATCCCAAATAGTATCGACAGCCCCGTTACTATGGCTAGCCCAATTTGCTGCGGCTTCCAGCAGCGCCAAGCTATGATTCCTCCCACCAATGACCATCCCCAAACCCAAAATGTTTCCACCCACCCAGACCACCACCACAATAAAGGTCGATGATTTTCAACGGCACTGAGGATATGGCTCACCATCTGCGCCTGCACAAACACTCCAGGTATTTTCTCTTTGCTGGAGGGAGTTTTCCAATAATCAGCTTTAGTGCTTGGGGCAGTCACGCCAATCAGGACGATACGATTCTTTAATGACTCCACCAACTCTGGGTTAATCTTGTCATTCAGGACATCTTGGAGAGATACTGTCTCAGCAATTTTTTCCGAAGGGCGCAGAGAACGATAATTAAGCAGCACTTGATAACCCGATGCATCAACTTTTTGGTAGCCGCTAGAGTGTTGCGTTAGTGGCTGAAACACAACATCGCCAATTTGTAAATATCCCTTGGAATTGATATTTGCCTTGATATTTTTTGCCGCCAAATAGTGACTAGCAAGCTGAAGGCCCAAAGCATATTCTGCTGCACACGGAGATTTCAAGGGAGGTGTTAATTGCAACAACTGGCGACGGAGAATATAATCATCGTCTACCACAAAATCACTAAAACCCTGACGTTTCTGTGGGACTTCATTCGGGGGGTGAATGCCCTCTGGTTCGCCATCCAAAGCAGCAGGAACTTTGCACACTGCAAAAATGCGCTTATCCTGCTTGAGGCGAGTGACTAAATCTCCATAGTTGGGTTCTACAGGGAAATCACGATAAATATCTATACCGATCGCTGTTGGTTGATACTGCTCCAGTTTTTGCAACAGTTGAGCAAGTGCCTGATCTGAAAGTGACCCTTGCCCTTTCATCCACTTCTGGTTTTGATAATAAATATCTGCTTCCCCAATAGTAACTATTAACAGGCGTGGATCTGACGTTTCTTCTGCTGCTCGCAGTTGCATGAAATGGTCATATGCCTGCAATTCACTTTGTTGCAATATTCCCAAGTAGCGCACTCCCATGACTAATGCTGTGACAAGCACACTCGCCACAAGTACGGTACTCAGATGATGTTTGAGTTGGGTTTTTGCAGTGTGTAACTCTTTCCAAGTCGGTGGTACAACTCCAGGGTTTTGGAAAATGACTGGCAACCAAGTCGCGTTGGGAAATCTATCCTCCAAACCTTGCAGCTTTTCCCTTGCTTCTCGCAATGCTAAATAAAGAGACTTAGCACCGGAAAATGCTGCCAGAAAATGCTTTAAAAATTCCTGTGCGACCTCATCCGGTACAGGTTCCCGCATGACAATCATTTGCGGGATATTTAAAGAACCCAGCTGCTGTGCTAATCCCAAACCATCACAGGAGTTAAAAATTGCTAGCTGCAAACCTTGTGCGATCGCTTTTCTCAGACCATACTTTAACTCGTCTATTGTTAAGCTATCAGTTTGATTGATATAAATCCGACCACTACCATCAGCAGTTTCACTATGTCCTGCAAAAAATAAAATATCCCATTGCTGCCACAAATAATTGTTTAGTTCGTTACGTTGCGGCTCTACTAAAAAAACTGTTTCAGCATTTGGTAAATTTTCCAGAAACTTGCGGTCTAGTTGAACATCAATCCCAGTACTATTGCCTAGAATCGCCAAAACTCTGACTCTGGGTTTACGCAGTGGTTTTGGAGGGGTTTCAGAAGCTGTTGTAGTCAGGGCAAGTTCTGCTAACGAGTATCTATTAAAGAAATCCCACAAATGCCAGGGAATTCTGTGTAATTCACAATTATCGGTACGAATTAAGACTCTAATGACTTCATTTCGTTTTAATTCTTCGCGTAGTGTGTTATTTATGCAGCGAAATTCCTCAGAGTCAAGCCATCTTTGTAAGCAGTCAGTTAATGCCTTAGCTTTTTGGCAGCATTCTAAAATTCGTGTATTGATATAACCATCGTAAATAATATCTTGTGGCTTAATGCGACTTGGCATCCCTAAACTGCGATACTTCATCTGCCATTGACACAAGTAGGTAGCCAAGTCGGGTGCGGGTGGCAAATTGCCAGAGATTTCTATTTCTGGGCGAGCAAAATCTGAGCCAATCTCCAGCGTCACCCGAAATCCCTGATATTCTAAATCACCATCCAATTTAAGAACAACTAACTTCGCCATAGATCCATCTGCAATTCCGAATTTTGGAGTGTCAAAAGAAGAAGTCAGAATTCAGCAATACAGCAGTCAGAATGTAATCAGTGAGCGGCTCAACCCCATCAATGATTAGAGACCACCAAATCAAAGATTTTGGTGGGGGCAAGAAAGCCAAAACTCATCCAAGCGTCGCACAGAATCCATGTCTTTATTCTGGCTCCTGACTCAAGAAGTGCTTTTTTGGTCAAAATAACACCAAATCACGAAAGTTTTTTAGACTTAGTTAACTCCTTAATAATTTCAACATGATTATGACAAACTGCACCAGTCATTATTGTCTTACCGAATTTGAGATTTGGGATAATGGAATTGAAAGATTCAAAATCCTAAATTTAATCCAAAATCGTAAATCCAAAATCTTCAAGCCTCCGAATTCATTCGTGGAGTCAATCGAAAATCCAAAATCCAAAATCCAAAATCCAAAATCCAAAATTGATTGACCTTCAGGTTAGAAAAAGCTCTGTAAAGCTAACGTCACCTAAAACCACTTTAACGCTAAAACGTTCTCCAATTTCGCTACTAAAATTTAATTGAATACTCTTTGTGTTTCTTGCAGTTGCCTGCATCACAGCTATTCCAGCGTCATCCAATACTAGAAGTTCCAGTTCTTGTGGCAAATAATTTTGCTCACAAGTTGGATAGATTTTGACACTAATGTTTATTTCTTCTCTAGAAATTGGGAGCAGTCCTACTACTAAAGCGATTGGTTGACTTTTGGAATCTCGTCCTAAGTCCAATAGTTTGCCTTTCTGTACACCAGATGTTGAATTTTCTGAGTGAAGATCTAAACTGTGTTCAGTCCCTCTAAATCTAAAAACTAATTCTGCTTGTTGTTGCGGATTCAAAAGCGATTCTATAGTCTGCCAACTGGTATCAACAATGTTCATGAACCACTGGCTCAAGTGAATTGGCTGTTTCACTTTTTCGGTTGGTTGGTTCAAGTGTATAAGCAAATCTTCCAGCGAACCTAACTGGCTTAAAAGTAACTCACCGCTAGAAGGAACTGTTTTCACAAATCCCAGTAGTGTTGCTTCTTCAAGCGATTCCTCAAACTGTACAGCTACGTAGCCAATTCTATCTGAGTAAACTTCTGGTGGAACATGAATAACTTTCTCGTTTGGTAACACCGGGAGACACTCTATTTTCCCGAAACCAATAACTTCTAAATCAGCAACATCCATAAGAGTTTGTATAACTGAATTCCAACTGAAACTTTCTGACCAAGAAGTTTGAATTTCCATACAACGCAGATAAAATTGGACGGCAAATACTGCCAAAGTATTAAGATAGACTTGTTTGGCTTTACGACGATTTTTGTGTTTATTTCGGAAACGTTCTGCAAGTGTGTGAGCTTCTAAGCTTATCGGTACTGTAAAGGTTAAAGATTCTGATAAATTTCCTCTCATTTGTACACCTATTCCTTAATCTACCTCATGAGCACAGTATTCTTTCAACTTTAAAGAAAACTTTTTTATACATCGGTAATAGAAGCTACTAACTGTAGGAACTTTCATTTCAAATTCTGCTGAAATTTCTTTCCAAGATTTCCCGGACATTCTTTGCATAGCTAATGCTTGAAACGTTGCTTGAGGACATTGGTCTACATGCTCATTTTTGAAAATGTCTTCTGGGTCTGATTCTATACATTCCCTAACTATTTCTGTGAGGTCTTTTGATTCTTGAGGTGAGGCAAGATTATCTAGATCAGTAATAGTCATTTTTGTCACGTAATCACGAGTTAGGTTTTTACGAACAGCGTCTTTAAAAAATCGCCGTTCCAAAAGAACATTAACCCATACCAAAACCGTACCGCGTTCCGGGTCGTACTTATCAAGATTTTGACAAATATAAAGGAAAAGTTCCTGACGTGCTTCATTGTAAATATCTTGAACACTGCTGAAAAATTGATTTTTTGAGGGATACCAAAGATTGCCAGAGCGCACAATGCCATGAATCAGCTTTGTTAAAGCAATCTGCCGTTCCTGAGAATGGAGCGGATGTCGCTGCGCAACACAAGCAAGCTGCAGTAAATACGAATCAAGTTCATCTCTCCTCATTACTTAAGACTCCGAACGTTGTTGAAGAGCCGAAGTGAACCTCTAACTCCTTCTCGTGATGAAAGCGGGGCATTTTATGCAAAACAACTGAATTTTTTACAATTGTTTACATTTTGAGTCTCAGTTCAGAACTAACGTATAAATTTGCCTATATGCATAGATTTTTCGCAATAGGACGTATAAACTCTAACTAATTTATAAAGTTTTGTAAAGAACTAGCGGTGTTTGCATAAAACTCTGAGTTTGAAACCGAGAAGTAAGCAGAGGTGACTTTGATGACGAGTGAATATAACATCTTTGACGGCTACAGCTCAAGTCACACTACAGCTAGAAGAGAACTTGCAGCTTATCAAGTTTCTGATAGATCCTATAGCAAGAGTTTGTGAACTAACACAGCTGTCAAATCACAATGACTAAACATCGGGAGAAATAGAGTAACAACAATGATTATCGTCATGCAATCCGGTACACCAGCAGCAGAGATTGAGCGAGTTAGTGAAGAACTTTGTCGCTGGGACATCACACCAGAAAAATGTGTAGGTCAGCAGAAAGTGGTGATTGGCTTAGTAGGTGATACCTCAGAAATTGACCCAAAACAAGTTCAAAATTTGAGCCCCTGTATTGAGCAGGTTCTACGGGTGAAAAAGCCTTTTAAACGGGCTTCAAAAGAATTTCGCTATGGTGAACCAACTGATGTCGTTGTACCAACACCCAATGGATCTGTAACCTTTGGTCAAAATCATCCTTTGGTGATAGTAGCAGGTCCCTGTTCTGTAGAAAACCCTGAGATGATTGTAGAAACTGCGCGGCGAGTCAAAGCCGCAGGCGCACAGTTTCTGCGAGGAGGAGCCTACAAACCTCGTACTTCTCCTTATGCTTTCCAAGGTCATGGCGAGAGTGCGCTATTGCTGTTAGCATTGGCACGCGAAGCCACCGGATTAGGGATTATCACTGAAGTCATGGATACAGCTGACCTGGAGAAGGTTGCGGAAGTAGCGGATGTCGTGCAAATTGGTGCTCGCAATATGCAGAATTTCTCGTTACTGAAGAAAGTGGGCGCTACAGGTAAACCAGTGCTGCTCAAGCGAGGACTGTCCGCCACGATAGAAGATTGGCTGATGGCAGCTGAGTATATTCTGGCAGCAGGCAATCCTAATGTGATTCTGTGCGAGCGGGGAATTCGCACCTTTGACAGACAGTATACACGCAATACCCTTGATTTATCTGCAATTCCAGTCTTGCGTACCCTGACTCATCTACCTATCATGATTGATCCCAGCCATGCCACCGGCTTCTCAGAATATGTGCCAACAATGGCAATTGCGTCAATTGCGGCTGGTGCAGATTCCCTAATGATTGAGGTTCATCCCAACCCAGCGAAAGCACTTTCAGATGGTCCTCAGTCTCTAACACTGGAAGGATTTGAACAGTTAATGCTCGAATTGGCTCCCTTGGGCAAATTCTTTGGTCGTTGGACTCAAAACAATAGCGCTACTGCAACTTTGCCGTCTTTTGCTCCCAGAATTTCTTCCACTGCAGGTGTTTGAACAACTTAATATAAGCTGATTTCGGTGGATGGTATTCCCAAGGGAAAATGAAGAACTGATAAGGCTTCTGGAAAAGTTTTCGGTCTACTGAATGTCTTTGCAACTCACTGCCAATCCGGAGAAAAAAACCTCAGATGAATACAGCATCCCAAGTTTTGAATACAACCTCTCGTTTTTTATCTCCCTTTTTTGGGAATTCAGACAAAACCGTAGTTGTGGGCAACCACAATTTAACAATAGACGAAGTAATCAATGTAGCGCGTTATGAGGCACAAGTACGCATAACCGATAGTGATCATGTTTTGCAGGGTATTCAAGCATCTTGTGACTACATTCAGAATGCAGTGGAAATGGGAGCGCCAATTTACGGCGTGACAAGTGGCTTTGGCGGTATGGCTCATGTTGTGATCTCCCGTGAACAAGCAGCCAATCTACAGAACAACATGATATGGTTTCTCAAGTCAGGAGCAGGACAAAGAATACCGCTAACTGATGTCCGCGCCGCTATGCTCTTGCGAATCAACTCACACTTGCATGGTGCATCTGGCATCCGCCTCGAACTCATTAGGCGCATGGAGACGTTCTTGAATGCTGGTGTCACACCTTATGTCTATGAATTTGGTTCCATTGGTGCTAGTGGCGATTTAGTACCATTGTCCTACATCACTGGAGCGCTGATTGGTCACGATCCCAGCTTTAAAGTTGACTTCCAAGGCGAAGAAATGAATGCACCAACAGCGCTGTGCAAGCTGGGTTTAGAGCCTGTGCAACTACTTGCTAAAGAAGCGTTGGCGATGACGAATGGCACTTCAGTTATGACAGGCATCGCCGCCAACTGTGTGTACGACACCAAAATTCTCTTATCCCTAGCAATGGGGGCACATGCCTTAGCTATCCAAGGTTTGAATGGCACGAATCAATCATTCCACCCATTTATCCATCAGCTCAAACCACATTCCGGGCAAAAATGGGCTGCCAAGCAAATGCTTAACCTGCTCGCAGGTTCACGCCTTATACGTGATGAGTTAGATGGTTCTCACAACTATCGCGATAAACATCTCATTCAGGATCGTTATTCGCTGCGTTGTCTGCCACAATATATGGGTCCGGTTGTAGATGGCATTGAGCAGATTCAAAGACAAATCGAAGTGGAAATTAACTCTGCCACAGACAACCCACTGATTGATGTCGAAAACCAAGCAAGCTTACATGGCGGCAATTTCTTGGGACAGTATGTTGGCGTAGGAATGGATCAACTGCGCTACTACATTGGGTTATTGGCGAAACACTTGGATGTACAAATAGCCTTGCTCGTAGCGCCGGAATTTAACAACGGACTCCCACCATGTTTAGTCGGTAACCGAGAGGGTACTGTCAACATGGGGCTAAAGGGTTTGCAAGTAGCTGGAAACTCTATAATGCCGCTGCTGACTTTCTATGGCAATTCCATCACGGATAGATTTCCTACCCATGCTGAACAGTTTAACCAAAATATTAACAGCCAAGGTTTTGCTTCCGCAAATTTAGCACGGCGTTCAGTAGAAATTTTTCAACAATATATGGCGATCGCCCTGATGTTTGGAGTCCAAGCTGTTGACTTGCGGACATATTCAATGGTCGGTCATTACGATGCTCGTGCTTGTCTGTCACCTGCAACTGCACAGTTGTACACAGCAGTGCGTGAGGTAGTCGGACAGCGGGTGACAAAGAGCCGACCATACATCTGGAACGATTGCGAGCAATCTTTAGACAAGCACATTGCGCTGATTGCCGCTGATATTGCTGCTGGCGGTGAGATTGTGCAAGCAGTAAACGATATTTTGTCCAGCTTGAAGTGAGTCTTCAAAGAATATGAACATTGCACACAATGTCGAGCGCGGTCGGAGATTTTTTCCTAATAAAACTGCCTTAATTTTTGAGGGAAATTCTTGGACTTACAAAGATGTTGATGAGATGGCGAACCGTGTTGCCAATGCTTTGCGAGGCTTGGGTATTGAACGCGGACACCGAGTGGCATTGTTTCTGCCAAATATTCCGGAATTTGTCATTTCTTATCTGGGAATTTTAAAAATTGGTGCCATTGCAGTCTCATTAAATGTTATGCTAAAAAAGAATGAAGTCAAATTCATTCTTGATGACTGCTCTGCAAAAGCACTCATTACAATAGATTTCCTGATTTCAAATGTACCGGATACAGAATTACCATCACTCCAACATATTTTGATTGCATCAGGTGAAGCGAAAAAGGGAATCAGTCTACAACAGCTCATGTTGAATGCTTCACCTGATGCACGTGCG
>JAESFN010000438.1_pt1 | contig 39874 bp, 39 predicted proteins | sample 9269411 | NCBI WGS metagenome assembly JAESFN01 (sample SAMN14505399, study PRJNA617100) | algae metagenome | isolation source: Iphinoe sp. HA4291-MV1 and co-occurring heterotrophs from trail next to... | place: USA: Maunawili Falls, Hawaii | collected 2009-07-25
CCTTGCTTCGACAAGGAGGTCACCGATGTCCCTCACGGTCCCACCCGGAGACACCACCCAACCCGGAGACTCCGCCGTACCCGCTTCGAGCAGCATCCGCCGCGTCGTGGCCGCCAGCATGGTCGGCACCACCATCGAGTGGTACGACTTCTTCCTCTACGGCGCGGCCGCCGCCCTGGTGTTCAACAAGCTGTTCTTCCCGAGCTTCGAACCGCTGGTCGGGACCCTGCTGGCGTTCACCACCTACGCGGTCGGGTTCGTCGCCCGGCCGGTCGGCGGCGTCGTCTTCGGCCACTACGGCGACAAGATCGGCCGCAAGAAGCTGCTGGTGATCAGCCTGGTGCTGATGGGCGGCGCGACCTTCGCGATCGGCCTGTTGCCCACCTACGCCGCGATCGGGGTCGGTGCCCCGCTGCTGTTGGTCACGCTGCGCGCGGTGCAGGGCTTCGCGATCGGCGGCGAGTGGGGCGGCGCGGTGCTGCTGGTGTCCGAGCACGGCTCGCCGAAGCACCGGGGGTTCTGGGCGTCCTGGCCGCAGGCCGGCGCGCCGGCGGGCAACCTGCTGGCCACCGGGGTGCTGTTCGTGATGTCCGCCGCGCTGTCCCCGGAGGCGTTCCTGTCCTGGGGCTGGCGGGTGCCGTTCCTGCTGTCCGGGCTGCTCGTGCTGGTCGGGCTGTACATCCGGCTGGCGGTGTCCGAGACGCCGGTGTTCGAGCAGGCCCGGCGGAAGGCCGAGGCGGCCGGCGGGTCGGCCCCGAAGCCGGCGCCGGTGGTGGAGATCCTGCGGCACCACAAGCGCTCGGTGTTGATCGCCATGGGGGCCCGGCTGGTGGAGAACGTCTCGTACTACCTGATCACCGCGTTCGTGCTGACCTACCTCACTCAGCAGGTCCAGGTGCCCCGGTCGGTGGCGTTGCAGGCGGTGCTGATCGGTTCGGCGATCGAGCTGGTGACCATCCCGCTGTGGGGTGCGCTGTCCGACCGGGTCGGCCGCCGGCCGGTGTACCTGTTCGGGGCGGTCGGGATCGGGCTGTGGGGGTGGCCGTTCTTCGCGCTGCTGGACTCCGGGTCCGCGCCGGCGGCGATCGCCGCGGTCACCGTGGGCCTGCTGTTCCACGGGGCGATGTACGGCCCGCAGGCGGCGTTCTTCTCCGAGCTGTTCACCACCGGGGTGCGGTACTCCGGGGCCTCCATCGGCTGCCAGCTGGCCTCGGTGGTGGCCGGGTCGCTCGCGCCGATCATCGCGGTGGCGCTGCTGGCCGCGTTCCTGTCCTCGACGCCGATCGTGCTCTACCTGGCGGCGATGGCGGTGTTGACGGTCATCGCGGTGCTGGTCGCCGACGAGACCCGGCAGGTCGACCTGACCGCCGAACCGGAGCCGGCGCCGGTCGCCGACGCGGCGGCCCGCTGACCGGCTTGCCACCCGGGTGACAATCGACGATGTGACGGCGCGGCGGCTCCTCGAGCTCCTGGTGGACGACACCACCCGGGAGGCCCTCGAGGAGCCACTGCGCGCGGCCCGCCGGGACGGGATCGACCAGCGCGAGCTCACCGAGCTGGCGGCGGACACCGCGCTCGCCCTGCGGGCCCGGGACCTGCTGGAACGCAGCCGCCGGCGGGAGGCGGAGCTCGGCGCGCTGTTCGACACCGCGCGCGACCTGACCGCACTGGACGACGTGGACGACGTGCTCGCCGCGATCGTCCGGCGGGCCCGCCAGCTGCTGGGCACCGACGTCAGCTACCTGACGCTGCTCGACCGGGCCCGTGGCGACACCCACATGCGGGTCACCGACGGCTCGGTGTCGGCGGCCTTCCAGCGGGTGCGGCTGCCGCTGGGCGCGGGGCTGGGCGGGCTGGTGGCGCAGACCGGGAACCCGTACGCCACCGCCGACTACTTCGCCGACGGCCGCTTCGCGCACACCGGCGACATCGATGCGGCGGTGAAGGAGGAGGGCCTGGTCGCCATCCTGGGGGTGCCGCTGTCGGTCGGCGGCTCGGTGATCGGCGTGCTGTTCGCCGCCGACCGGGCGCAGCGGCCGTTCACCCCGGCGGAGATCGCGCTGCTCGGCTCGCTGGCCGCGCACGCCGCCGTGGCCCTGGAGAGCACCCGCCTGCTGGTCGCCACCCGGGCGGCGGTGGACGAGCTGAACGCGGCCGGGGCGCGGGCCGCCGAACACGCCGCCGCCGTCGAGCGGGCCGCCGAGGCGCACGACCGGATGACCGCGTTGGTGCTGCACGGCGGGGAGCTGCCCGAGCTGGCGTCGGCGGTGGTCGAGGTGCTCGGCGGCGAGCTGCTGGTGGTCGACGAGACCGGGCACCGGCTGGCCGCCACCCGGGCCTCCCTGGCCCCCGAGGTCGCGTCGGCGGTGGCGGTTGCCCTGGTCGAACCGGCCGGGCCGGCCAGCCGTTCGATGGAGCTGCCACACCTCGGGGCCGCGGTGGTGGCGCCGGTGATCGCCGGCGGGGAACGGCTCGCGCACCTGGTGCTGTACGGGGCCGAGGTGCCCGAAGGCGCCGATCGGCGGATCCTGGAGCGCGCCGCGCTGGTCACCGCGCTGGTGCTGCTGTTCCGGCGGGCCGCCGCCGAGGCGGAGAACCAGGTCCGGGGTGAGCTGCTGGCCGACGTGCTGAGCGCCGCCGCCGACCCGGTGCGGCTGGTCGAGCGGGCCCGCCGGCTGGGCATCGACCTGCAGCGACCCTGGGTGGTGGTGGCCGCCGGGGCCGAGCAGGTGGGCCGGCGCCGGCTGGCCACCGCGGCGTCCGGGACGGCGGCCGGGCTGGGCGGGTTGGCGGCCGAGCACGACGGGGTGGTGGTACTGCTGCTGACCGGGTCCGACCCGGGGGCCGCCGCCCGGACCGCCTCGACCCGGCTGGCCGCCGCGACCGGGGTACCGGTCAGCGCGGGCGCGGCCGGCCCCGGCACCGGCCCGGACGAGCTGGCCGCCGCCTACCGCCAGGCCCGGCACTGCCTGGACGCGCTCCCCGCGCTGGGCCGTTCCGGGGAGGGCCTGGCGGCCACCGAGCTCGGGTTCGCCGGGCTGCTGCTGGGCGGGCTGGGCTCCGAGCTGGTCACCGGGTTCGTCACCGCCACCATCGGCCCGCTGGTGGACTACGACACCCGGCGCGGCACCGACCTCACCGGCACCGTCGAGACCTACTTCGCCCAGGACGGCAGCCCCGCCCGGTGCGCCGGCCCGCTGCACGTGCACGTCAACACGGTCGCCCAGCGGCTGGAGCGGGTGGGTCGGCTGCTCGGCGAGGACTGGCGGGACCCGGACCGGTCGCTGCAGATCCGGCTGGCCCTGCACCTGCACCGGCTGCGCGGCTGACCCGAACTGCGACGGATCTCGCTCCGCGTGACCACCCGCGCACCCGACCGGGCCGCTAGGGTTTGCTGAGAGCTGGAGACGAACTGGGCGGGAAACGAACTCAGGAGGCTTGCGTGGTCCGGGTAGGCGTGAACGGCTTCGGTCGCATCGGTCGGAACTTCTGGCGGGCGGTGGCGGCCCAGCAGGCGGCCGGCGGCACCGACATCGAGATCGTCGCGGTCAACGACATCACCGACAACGCCACCCTGGCGCACCTGCTGAAGTACGACTCGATCCTCGGCCGGCTGCCCTACGAGGTGTCGGCCACCAACGACGAGATCGTGGTCGACGGCAAGGGCTTCAAGGGCCTGGCCGTGCGGGACCCCGCCGAGCTGCCCTGGAAGGACCTCGGCGTCGACGTCGTCGTGGAGTCCACCGGCCTGTTCACCAAGCGCGAGGCCGCCGCCAAGCACCTCGACGCCGGGGCCAAGAAGGTGCTGATCTCCGCCCCGGCCAGCGGTGAGGACATCACCATCGTCAAGGGCGTCAACGACGACCAGTACGACGGCAGCCAGAGCGTGATCTCCAACGCCTCCTGCACCACGAACTGCCTGGCCCCGATGGCCAAGGTGCTCGACGACCTGGTGGGCATCCAGAAGGGCCTGATGACCACCATCCACGCCTACACCCAGGACCAGAACCTGCAGGACGGGCCGCACAAGGACCTCCGCCGGGCCCGGGCCGCCGCGCTGAACATCGTGCCCACCTCCACCGGGGCGGCCAAGGCGATCTCGCTGGTCCTGCCGCACCTCAAGGGCAAGCTGGACGGCTACGCGCTGCGGGTGCCGATCCCCACCGGCAGCGCCACCGACCTGACCGCCGAGGTCGGCCGGGAGACCACCGCCGAGGAGGTCAACGCGGCGATGAAGGCGGCCGCCGAGGGCCCGCTGAAGGGCATCCTCAAGTACACCGAGGACCCGATCGTCTCCTCCGACATCGTCACCGACCCGCACTCCTGCATCCTGGACGCCGGCCTGACCAAGGTCATCGGCAACCAGGTGAAGATCGTCGGCTGGTACGACAACGAGTGGGGCTACTCGAACCGGCTGGTCGACATCGCCGGCCTGGTCGCCGCCAAGCTGTGAGGTCGATCGACGCCCTGCTGGCCGACGGGGTGGCCGGGCGGGGTGTGCTGGTCCGCTCGGACCTGAACGTGCCGCTCAGCGAGGGTGTGATCACCGACGACGGCCGGATCCGGGCGTCGGTACCGACCATCAGGGCGCTGCTGGACGCGGGCGCCCGGGTGGTGGTCACCGCGCACCTGGGCCGGCCCAAGGGCGGGCCCGATCCGGCGCTGTCACTGGCCCCGGTCGCCGCCCGGCTGGGCGAGCTCCTCGGCGTTGAGGTGCCACTGGTGCAACCCGGGTCCGGGGTGCCGGACGGGCCCGTGGCGCTGCTCGAGAACATCCGCTTCGACCCCCGCGAGACCGGCAAGGACGCCGGCGAGCGGGCGGCCCTGGCCGCCGAGCTGGCCGGGCTGGTGGGGGAGGGCGGGGCGTTCGTCTCCGACGGGTTCGGTGTGGTGCACCGCAAGCAGGCGTCGGTGTACGACGTGGCCGAGGTGCTCCCGGCCTACGCCGGGTTCCTGGTCCGCGACGAGGTGGCCGTGCTGCGCCGGCTCACCGAGGACCCGGTCCGGCCGTACACGGTGGTGCTCGGCGGGTCCAAGGTGTCCGACAAGCTCGCGGTGATCGACGCGCTGCTGCCGACGGTGGACACCCTGCTGGTCGGCGGGGGCATGTGCTTCACCTTCCTGGCCGCCCAGGGGCACTCCGTCGGGAGCTCGCTGCTGCAGGACGACCAGATCGACGCCTGCCGCCGCCTGCTCGAGTCGGGGAAGATCGTGCTGCCCACCGACGTGGTGGTCTCCGACGCCTTCGCCGCCGACGCGAACTTCCACACCGCCCCGGTGGACGCCATCCCGGACGGCTGGATGGGGCTGGACATCGGCCCCGCCTCCGTGGCCGGGTTCGCCGACGCGCTGGCCGGCGCGAAGACGGTGTTCTGGAACGGCCCGATGGGCGTGTTCGAGCTGGCCCCGTTCGCCGAGGGCACCCGGGGCGTGGCCCAGGCGGTGCTCGACGCCACCGGTAAGGGTGACGCGTTCAGCGTGGTCGGTGGGGGAGACTCGGCCGCCGCGGTGCGCGCCCTGGGGATGCCGGAGGACGGCTTCTCGCACATCTCCACCGGGGGCGGCGCGTCGTTGGAGTACCTGGAGGGCAAGCAACTGCCCGGTCTGGCCGTTCTGGAGAACTGATGAGTCGCAAGCCGCTGATCGCCGGCAACTGGAAGATGAACCTCAACCACCTCGAGGCGATCGCCCTGGTGCAGAAGTTCGCCTTCGCGCTGCCGGAGAAGTACTACGACAAGGTGGACGTGGCCGTGCTGCCGCCGTTCACCCACATCCGCAGCATCCAGACCATGATCGACGGGGATGGGCTGCTGGTCACCCACGGCGCCCAGGACCTGTCCGCGAAGGACGCCGGCGCCTACACCGGCGACGTGTCCGGCCCGATGCTGGCCAAGCTGGGCTGCAAGTGGGTGGTGGTCGGGCACTCCGAGCGCCGCGAGTACCACGCCGAGGACGACAAGACGGTCAACGCCAAGGTCCGGGCCGCGTTCAAGCACGGCATCACCCCGATCCTGTGCGTCGGCGAGGGTCTGGAGGTCCGCGAGGCCGGCGGTCAGGTGGCGCACGCGGTGGCCCAGCTGGACGCCGCGCTGGCCAAGCTCACCGCCGAGCAGGTGGCCACCCTGGTGGTCGCCTACGAGCCGATCTGGGCCATCGGCACCGGGCGGGTGGCCACCCCGGCCGACGCCCAGGAGGTGTGCGGGGCGCTGCGGGCCCGGATCGCCGAGAAGCACGGCGAGGAGGCCGCCGCGACGGTGCGGGTGCTCTACGGCGGTTCGGTGAAGTCGGGCAACATCGGTGAGATCGTGGCCCAGCCCGATGTGGACGGCGCCCTGGTCGGCGGGGCCAGCCTGGACGCCGACGAGTACGCCAAGCTCTGCGCGATCGCCGCCGGCGGCCCCCTGCCCTGACCCGGGCTCTCCTGATCGGCGCGGGTCGGGAGGCGCCGCTACCCTGGCCGCCACATCGACCGGCGAGGGGGCGGGTATGCGCAAGGCGTTGTTCGAGGTGCTGCTGATGATCCTCTTCGCCGCCGCGGTGATCGGGCTGGCGATGTGGTTCCTGACGTTCGCCAACCCCGCGCCGTCCTGACGGTCACCGACCGGGCGGTCCGCCGGTTCAAATCCGCACCGAGTATCCTGGTGGCCTGGCCCACTTCGCGCTGCCGCCGCTGATCGGCGCAGCCCGGGTCGTGTGTGACCCCTTCGGATGAGGATGGCATGAAGTTCGCCCTGCAGATCGTTCTGATCGTCTCGAGTGTGCTGCTGGTGCTGCTGGTCCTGCTGCACCGCGGCCGGGGCGGCGGCCTCTCCAGCCTGTTCGGTGGAGGCATGCAGTCCAGCCTGTCGGGGTCGGCCAGGGTGGAGAAAAACCTGGACCGGATGACCCTGTTCGTGGGCGCGATCTGGGTGATCGCGATCGTCGGAACGGGTCTGCTGGTCAAGCTCGGCAGCTGACGCTTCCTTAACTCGGAAGCCGGATCACGAGGCAGAGGTTCGCATGGCCGGTGGAAATGCTATTCGGGGTACTCGCGTAGGCGCGGGACCGATGGGGGAGTCGGAGCGGGGGGAGACCGCCCCGCGCATCCGGGTGTCGTACTGGTGCGCCAACGGGCACGAGACCAAGCCGTCCTTCGCGTCCGACGCGGAGCGCCCGGAGACCTGGGACTGCCCGCGCTGCGGGCTGCCCGCCGGCCCGGACAACGAGCACCCGCCGGCGCCGCCGCGCAACGAGCCGTACAAGACGCACCTGGCCTACGTGAAGGAGCGGCGCAGCGACGCCGACGGCGCGGCCATCCTGGACGAGGCCCTCAGCCGGCTGCGCGCCCAGCGCGAAGGCTGAGCCCGGCGCCGGCCCAGCCGGCTGCGCGGCTGCGCTCAGCGGGGGGCGCCGTGCCGGCCGGCTCCACCGCGGAAGGCGGCCGCCCCGCGCAGCGCGTCGGCGGCCAGTGACACCTGCCCGTGCGCGAACTCGGCCGCCAGGGCGTCCCGTTCGGTGTGTCCGTGCTGGTCCAGCACCGAGAGCCGGTCGTGCCGCATGCAGGTCTGCGGCAGCCCGGCGAGCCGCGCGGCCAGCTCCTCGGCCGCCGCGCGGGCGGTCCCGGCCGGCACCACCCGGTTGGCCAGCCCGATCCGCTCCGCCTCCTCGGCGCCGACCTCGCGGCCGGTGAGGATCAGGTCCATCGCCCGGCTGGTGCCGATCAGCCGGGGTAGCCGCACCGTGCCGCCGTCGATCAGCGGTACCCCCCAGCGGCGGCAGAACACCCCGAACACGGCGTCCGCCTCGACCACCCGCAGGTCGCACCACAGCGCCAGCTCCAGACCGCCGGCCACCGCGTAACCGCTGACCGCCGCGATCACCGGCTTGGACAGCGTCATCCGGGTCGGCCCCATCGGCCCGTCCGCGCCCGGGTCGGGGTCCAGCCGGTTGCCCCGCTCGGTGCCGATCGCCTTCAGGTCGGCGCCGGCGCAGAACGTGCCGCCGTCACCCCACAGCACCGCGACCGAGGCGCCCGGGTCGGCGTCGAACTCACGGAACGCCCGGCTCAGCGCGGCCGCCGTCGGGCGGTCGACCGCGTTGCGGGCCGCCGGCCGGTGCAGGATCACCGTGTACACGGCGCCGGAGCGTTCGATGCGGACAGCGGGTTGTTCGGACATGTCGGGGAGACTAGCGAGCCGGCGCCCCGGTCACCACGAGCAGCGCGCCCGCGCCGGTGGGGACCAGCGCCTCGGTGGCCCGGGGATCGGCGTCCACGATCGCCCGGAACTCCGCCACCTGGTCGGCGTGCGAGATGACGTTGTCCACGGCCAGCAGGCCGCCGGGTCGCAGCGTCCGGACGAGGTCAGGCCAGTAACCGGGGTAGGCGGGCCGCTCGGCGTCGAGGAAGATCATGTCCCAGGCCGAGTCCGGTGACTCCCGCAGCACGTCGGCGGCGTCCCGCACGCGCAGCTCGACCAGCGGGCGCAGCCCGGCCGCGTCGAGGTTCGCGGCGGCCTGGGCGCTGCGCTCCGGGTCCAGCTCGACGCTGACCAGACGCCCGCCGGTGTCCCGCACGGCGTCGGCCAGCCACACCGTGGAGTACCCGTTGGAGGTGCCCAGCTCCAGCACCCGCCGGGCGGCGGTGGCGCGCACCAGGACGGCCAGCAGCGCGGCGGTGTCCGGCTCCAGGTTACGCAGCCGGTCGAGCCGGTCCGGTTTGCCCGCGTCGTGCTCGACCCCGTACCGGTGCAACGCGTCGAGCTGGTCGGCCAGCTGCTCGTCCATGCCTAGATGAGCGGGGGGACGAGGTCGCGGGGGAGCTTGCCGGCGGCGGCCCGGTCCAGCAGCCACAGGGTGCGGGAGCGGCCGCGCGCCCCGGCCGCCGGGAGCGCGACCTCGCCGGCGTTGCCCAGCGCCATCGCCACCGCCGCCGCCTTGCCGGCCCCGGTGGTGACCAGCCACACCTCACCGGCCTGGCGGATGGCCGGCAGGGTCAGGCTGATCCGCACCGGCGGCGGCTTCGGGCTGTTGTGCACCGCGACCACGCTGCGCTCGGTCTCGTACACCGCCGGGGAGGCCGGGAAGATCGACGCCACGTGCCCCTCCTCGCCCATGCCGAGCAGGCAGACGTCGAACCGGGGTACCGCCCCGTGGTCCTCGGGGCTGGTCAGGCCGGCCAGCACGGCGGCGTAGTCCCGCGCCGCCCGCTCGGCGGCCTCGCTGACCGAAACCCCGGGTTCGGCGGCCGGCATCGGGTGCACCCGGGCCGGGTCGACGGGGACGTGGTCGAGCAGCGCGGCGCGGGCCTGGGTCTCGTTGCGGTCCGGGTGGCCGGGCTCCAGGAAGCGCTCGTCGCCCCAGAAGAACTCCACCCGCGACCAGTCCACCGCGTCCCGGACCGGGCCCCGGGCGAGCTGCTCGAGCAGCGCGATCCCGGTGCCGCCGCCGGTCAGCACCACCGTGGCCACCCGCCGGGCCGACTGCACGTCGACCAGCCGGGTGGCCAGCCGGGCGGCGGCCGCCGCCGCGAGCATCTCCGGGTCGCGGTGCACCACCACGTGCGGACCGTTCACCTCTGGCCTCCTCGTCGAGCGCGCGTCGGGATCGGGGTCGGACGGGCTCAGCGGCGGGCCGGGGCGCGGCCCCGGGTCATGCCGCTCATCCCGGTCAACGCCTCGTGGTAGACCTCGTCGGCGTCCAGCCGGCGCAGCTCCTCGGACAGGCAGTCCGCCACCGACCGCCGGGCCAGGGCCACCCGCCGCTCGGGCTGCCCGGGCTGGGTGAGCGACCCCACCTTGCTGTCCGGGCGGATCAGCTCCACCGGCCCGGACGGGCGGTTCAGCCGCACCGAGTGCACCCCGCCGCCGGTGCCCTTCTTGGTCCGCTTCACCGGCCCGGCCAGCTTCCCGGCCAGCCACCCGGCGAGCAGGTCGGCGGACGGGGAGTCGGCCTCACCGTCCACCTCGGCCGAGGTGATGTCCTCGTACGGCGGCTGGTCCAGCGCGGCGGCCAGCAGCGCCCGCCACAGCGTGCACCGGGTCCAGGCCAGGTCGGTGTCACCCGAGCGGTACCCGGACACCCGCTGCTCCAACGCCTTGAGCGGGTTCTTCTCCGCCGCCGCGTCGGTGATCCGGCGGGTGGCCAGCGCGCCGATCGGGTCCTCGGCGGGCACCGCCGGCGCCCCGCACGGCCACCACACCACGATCGGGGCGTCGGGCAGCAGCAGCGGGATCACCATGCCGGCGCCCGCGTCACCCCCGGCCAGCGGGCCGTAGCAGCGCAGCACGATGACCTCACCGGCCCCGGCGTCCCCGCCGATCCGGATCTGCGCATCCAGCCGCGCGGCCGCCTGCCGGGTGCCCCGGACCAGCGCGATCACCCGGCACGGGTGCTGGCGGCCGGCCTCGATGGCCGCGCCGATCGCCTCCTCCGGCGCCTCGTCGTCGTTGGTCACCACCACCAGGGTGAGCACCCGGCCCAGCGCCAGCACCCCACCCTGGGTACGCAGGCTGACCAGCTTCTTCGCCACGTTCGAGGTGGTGGTGGCGGGCATGTCGACGATCATCGAGCGCTCCCGTTCACGGCCGCCGCCAGGCCCGGCCGGAGCGGGCCAGCACGGCGGCCGCGCTGTCCGGGCCCCAGGTCCCCGACGGGTAGGGCTCCGGGGCGCCGCCCTCGGCCCACCGTTCCAGGACCGGATCCAGGATCCGCCACGACAGCTCGACCTCCTCGTTCACCGGGAACAGCGACGGCTCGCCCAGCAGCATGTCCAGGATCAGCCGCTCGTAGGCCTCCGGGGAGTCCTCGGTGAAGGCCAGGCCGTAGCCGAAGTCCATGGTCACGTCCCGCACCTCCATCGTGGTGCCCGGAACCTTCGACCCGAACTTGATGGTCACGCCCTCGTCCGGCTGCACCCGGATGACCAGCGCGTTCTGCCCCAGCTCGCGCAGCATGACCGAGTCGAACGGCAGGTGCGGGGCGCGCTTGAACACCACCGCGATCTCGGTCACCCGCCGGCCCAGCCGCTTGCCGGTGCGCAGGTAGAACGGCACCCCGGCCCAGCGGCGGGTGTTCACCTCGCAGGTGATCGCGGCGTAGGTCTCGGTGCGCGACTGCGGGTCGAACCCCTCCTCCTGGGACAGGCCGACCACCCGCTCGTTGCCCTGCCACCCGGCGGCGTACTGGCCCCGGGCGGTGGTCTGGTCCAGCGGCTCGGCCGGCCGGGTCGCGGACAGCACCTTGATCTTCTCGGCCCGCAGCTCGGCGGGGGAGAAGCTCACCGGTTCCTCCATCGCGGTGAACGCCAGCAGCTGCAGCAGGTGGTTCTGGATCACGTCCCGGGCGGCGCCGATGCCGTCGTAGTAGCCGGCCCGACCGCCCAGGCCGAGGTCTTCGGCCATGGTGATCTGCACGTGGTCGACGTAGTTGCCGTTCCAGATCGGCTCGAACAGCTGGTTGGCGAACCGCAGCGCCAGGATGTTCTGCACCGTCTCCTTGCCGAGGTAGTGGTCGATGCGGAACACCGACTCCTCGGGGAACACGTCGTTGACGATCGTGTTCAGCTCGCGGGCCGACTGGAGGTCGTGCCCGAACGGCTTCTCGATCACCACCCGGCGCCACTGGTCGGGCCCGGACTGGTCGGCCAGCCCGGAGCGGGCCAGCTGCTTGCACACCACCGGGAACGCGCCGGGCGGGATGGACAGGTAGAAGGCGTGGTTGCCGCCGGTGCCCCGGTTCTCGTCCAGCTCGCGGATGGTCTCGGCCAGCCGGTCGAACGCGTCGTCGTCGTCGAAGGTGCCCTGGACGAAGCGGATGCCCTCGGCCAGCCGGTCCCACACCTCCTGCCGGAACGGGGTGCGGGAGTGCTCCTTGACCGCGTCGTGCACGATCTGCGCGAAGTCCTCCGCCGCCCAGTCCCGGCGGGCGAAACCGGTCAGCGCGAACCCGGGCGGCAGCAGGCCCCGGGCCGCCAGGTCGTACACCGCCGGCATCAGCTTCTTGCGGGCCAGGTCGCCGGTCACCCCGAAGATCACCAGGCCGCACGGCCCGGCGATCCGGGGCATCCGCTTGTCCCGGGCGTCCCGCAGCGGGTTCGTCCAGGTCTCCGGGCCGGTCACGGGGTGGCCAGCCCGGTCACCGCCCGGGCGACCTCGGCCAGCCCGGCCGCGCGGTCGGTGAGGTGCAGCCGCAGCACCGGCCGCCCGTGCTCGCCGAGCACCTTGCCGTCGCCCAGGGCCTGCGCCCGCTGCAGCGTGCCCAGCGTGTACGGCCGGTCGGGGACCCCGAGGTCGTCCGCCACCGCCCCGGTGAGCTGCAGGAACACCCCGTTCTGGTGGCCGCCCTTGTGGTACTGCCCGGTGGAGTGCAGGAACCGGGGCCCCCAGCCGAACGTGGTCTGCAACCCGCTCCGCCGGGCGAGCTCGGCGCGCAGCACCTCGGTGGACGCGTCGTCGAGCCGGTCCAGGTAGGCCTGCACGGACAGGTAGCCGTACTCCGGGGCGGCGGCCAGCAGCGCGCCGATCGCCGCGCCCACGGTGTCGGTGCCGGCCGGCAGCCAGTCCCCGGCGAACACCTCGACGGCGCCGTCGGTGAACGCCGGCTTCCCGGCCCCGTCGTCGGCCGAGTCCTGCCCCGGTGGGGCGTCCAGCAGCGCCCGGGCGGCCACCTTCGCCGCCTCCACGTCCGGCTGGTTGAACGGGTCGATCCCGATCAGCTTCCCGGCCACCGCGGTGGCGTACTCCCAGAGCAGCATCAACCCGCCCAGCGGGCCCTCGGTGGCCACCGCGGCCGGCTCGGTGACCGGTCCGAGCGTCACCGGGGTGGCGTCCGAGCCGGCGTTGGCGAAGCCCGGGGCGTCCGGCCCCTCCACGACCACCGGCAGCAGCCCGGTGCCGTGCTTGCCGGTGGACTCGGCGACCAGCTGCTCGGCCCAGTCGCCGAACCCGGTGATGCCCGAGCCGGTGTCGGCCAGCACCACCTTCTCGGCGCCGGTGGCATGCCGGTGGGCCAGCGCGGCGGCCAGCAGCAGCGCGGGGTTGTCCGGGTCGTCGGCGGCCAGCACGTCAGCCGCCACTGCCGCGTCGTCCAGCAGCTTGCCGATGTCCGCGCCGGCCAGCCCGGCCGGGACCAGCCCGAACGCGGTCAGCGCGGAGTAGCGGCCGCCGACGTTCGGGTCGGCGTTGATCACGGTGATGCCGGCCTCCTCGGCGCGCCCCTGGAACGGCGAGCCGGGGTCGGTGACCACCACGATGTGCTCGGACGGGTTCAGCCCGGCGGCCTTGAACGCCTCGGTGAAGATCCGGTAGTGGCTGTCGGTCTCCACCGTGGACCCCGACTTGGAAGACACCACCAGCACGGTGGAGGCCAGGTCACCGGCCAGGGCATCGGCCACCTGCCCGGCGTCGGTGGTGTCCAGCACGGTCAGCGGCAGCCGGGCCGTGCGGCAGATCACCTCCGGGGCCAGCGAGGAACCGCCCATCCCGGCCAGCACCACCCGGTCGACGCCGTTGACCCGCAGCTGCTCGCGCAGCGCAGTGATCTGGCCGAGCAGCGGGCGGGAGGTCTTGTAGAGGTCCACCCAGTTCAGCCGGATCGCCGCTTCCGGCTCGGCGTCCGGGCCCCACAGGGTGGCGTCCTTGGCCGCGATCCGGGAGGCGACCTTCTCCGCCACCAGCCCGGCGACCAGGGCGTCGGCCCGCCCGCGCAGGCCCGGGTCGGTGATGGTGACCGACACCTGACTCACTTGGCCGCCTCCAGCTGCCCCTTGACCGACTCGATCAGCTCCGACCAGGACTTCTCGAACTTCTGCACGCCCTCGTTCTCCAGGACCAGGAACACGTCGGTGAGGTCGATGCCCACCGCGGCCAGCCGGTCGAACACCGCCCGCGCCTCCTCGGCGGTGCCGGTGACCCGGTCGCCCTCGGTCTCGCCGTGGTCGGCGAACGCGTTGAGGGTGGCCTCCGGCATGGTGTTCACCGTGTCGGCGACGACCAGCTCGGTGACGTAGAGGGTGTCCGGGTAGTCCGGGTTCTTCACCCCGGTGGACGCCCACAGCGGCCGCTGCGGTCGGGCGCCCTTGGCCGCGAGGGCCTCCCAGCGGGGGCCGGAGAACGCCGCCTGGAACGCGGCGTAGGCCAGCCGGGAGTTCGCCACCCCGGCCTGGCCGCGCAGGGCCAGCGCCTCCTCGGTGCCGATCTTCTCCAGCCGCTTGTCGATCTCCGTGTCCACCCGGGAGACGAAGAACGACGCCACCGAGACCAGGCTCTTCAGCGACTGGCCGTTGGCCGCCGCCCGCTCCAGACCGTCCAGGTAGGCGTCCATCACCGCCTGGTACCGCTCGACGGAGAAGATCAGCGTGACGTTGACCGCCACCCCCTCGGCCAGGGCGCTGGCGATGGCCGGCAGGCCCGCCTCGGTGGCCGGGATCTTCACCAGCAGGTTCGGCCGGTCGACGGCCTTCCACAGGTCCAGCGCCTGCGCGGCGGTGGCGTCGGTGTCCCGGGCCAGGGTGGGATCCACCTCCAGGGACACCCGCCCGTCCACCCCGTCGGTGGACTCCCAGACCTGGCGGAACACGTCACAGGCCTGCTGTACGTCGGCCACGGTGAGCTCGCGGATGGCGTCCTCCACCGAGGCGCCCCGGGCGGCCAGCTCGCGGACCTGGTCGTTGTAGTCCTCGGCGTGGGCCAGCGCGCCGGCGAAGATGGTCGGGTTGCTGGTCACCCCGACCACGTGCTTCTCCCGGATCAGCTCGGCCAGGTTGCCGCTGGTCAGCCGCTGGCGGGACAGGTCGTCGAGCCAGATGGACACTCCGGCGCCGGCGAGCTCGGCGAGTCGGTCGGTACTCATCTCGGTGTCTCCTCAGGTCAGGTTGGCCAGGCTGCGGCGGGCGGCGGCGACGACGTTGTCGGTGGTGAAGCCGAACTCACGGAAGAGGGTCTGGTAGTCGGCGCTGGCGCCGAAGTGCTCGATCGACACGCACTCGCCGGCGCTGCCGACGAACCGGTGCCACGGCATCGCGATGCCCGCCTCCACGCTCACCCGGGCGGTCACCGAGGCCGGCAGCACGGACTCCCGGTAGGCGGCGTCCTGCTCGTCGAACCACTCGACGCACGGCATCGACACCACCCGGGTGGGCACCCCGTCGGCCTCCAGCACGGTGCGGGCCTCCACCGCGATCTGCAGCTCGGACCCGGTGGCGATCAGGATCAGCCGGGGCTGACCGTCGCTCGCGTCGGCGAGGACGTACCCGCCCTTCGCCACCCCCTCGGTGGAGGTGCCTTCCAGCACGGGCAGGTTCTGCCGGGTCAGCGCCAGGCCGCAGGGCCCGTCCGGACGCTCCAGCACGGCCTTCCAGGCGGCGGCGGTCTCGTTCGCGTCGCCGGGCCGGAGCATGGACAGGCCGGGGATGGCCCGCAGCGCGGCCATGTGCTCGATCGGCTGGTGGGTCGGGCCGTCCTCGCCCAGCCCGATCGAGTCGTGCGTCCACACGTAGATCACCGGGGACTTCATCACCGAGGCCAGCCGCACCGCCCCGCGCATGTAGTCGGAGAACACCAGGAAGGTGCCGCCGTACGGGCGGGTCGGGCCGTGCAGCGCGATCCCGGACAGGATGGAGCCCATCGCGTGCTCGCGGACCCCGAAGTGCAGGGTGCGCCCGTAGGGCTGGGCCTTCCACATCTTGGTGGCGATCGAGGTCGGCCCGAAGGAGTCGGCGCCCTCCATCGTGGTGTTGTTGCTCTCGGCCAGGTCGGCCGAGCCGCCCCACAACTCCGGGAGCACGTCCGCGAGGGCCTTGAGCACCTCGCCGGAGGCCTTGCGGGTGGCCAGCCCCTTGGCGTCCGGCTCCCAGCTCGGCAGCGACTTCTCCCAGCCGGCCGGGAGGGTGCGGCCGATCAGCCGGTCCAGCAGCTCCTTGCGCTCCGGCTCGCGGGCGGCCCAGTCGTCGAACGTGTGCTGCCAGGCGGCGTGCGCCTCCCGGCCCCGGTCGACCACCGCGCGGGCGTGCGCCAGCGCGTCGTCGTCCACCTGGAACGTCCGGTCCGGGTCGAACCCGAGGATCTTCTTGACCTCGGCCACCTCGTCGGCCCCGAGCGCGGAGCCGTGCGCCTTGCCGGTGTTCATCTTGGTGGGGGCCGGATAACCGATGATGGTGCGCAGCAGGATGAACGACGGTCGGCCGGTCTCGGCCTTGGCGTTCTCCAGGGCCTCGAGGATGCCGGTGACGTTCTCCCCGCCCTCGACCACCTGCACGTGCCAGCCGTAGGACTCGTACCGCTTGGCGGTGTCCTCGGACAGGGCGATCGTGGTGTCGTCCTCGATGGAGATCTTGTTGTCGTCGTAGACCACCACCAGGTTGCCCAGCTGCTGGGTGCCGGCGATCGAGGAGGCCTCCGAGGTGACGCCCTCCTCGATGTCGCCGTCCGAGGCGATCACGTAGATGTGGTGGTCGAACGGGCTCTCCCCGGGTGCGGCGTCCGGGTCGAACAGGCCGCGTTCCCGGCGGGCCGCCATCGCCATGCCGACCGCGCTGGCCAGGCCCTGGCCGAGCGGCCCGGTGGTGATCTCCACCCCGCGGGTGTGCCCGTGCTCCGGGTGCCCCGGGGTCTTGGAGCCCCAGGTGCGCAGCGCCTGCAGGTCGGCCAGCTCCAGGCCGTACCCGGCCAGGAAGAGCTGGATGTAGAGGGTGATGCTGGAGTGCCCGCAGGACAGCACGAAGCGGTCCCGGCCGATCCAGTCGGCGTCGTTCGGGTCGTGCCGCATCACCCGGTGGAACAGGGAGTACGCCAGGGGGGCGAGGCTCATCGCGGTACCGGGATGCCCGTTGCCCACCTTCTGCACCGCGTCGGCGGCCAGCACCCGGACGGTGTCGACCACGCGGTTGTCCAACTCGTCCCAGTCGGTGGGGACGGTCCGGCGGGTGAGCTCGGAGACGGTCAAGTCGGCCACTGGAGGTCTGCTCCTGACGTGCGACGAGGTACATGTGCCATGTGGCTGTGAATGTAGTCCTGAACGCGCCGTTGCACTGATCTAGCCGGTGTCTCCCGGACAGTCTTCCGAGAGTGTTAATGAACGTCTCAGCAACGGGGCGGTGACACGGCCTACCCGGACCGTCCGTGGTCCACACCGCATGTCTAGGATCGGAGACCAGAGCGCCGCCTTCCCGAGCGGCGTTCCGGTGCGGCGCCGCCCGGCGCAGCAGCGACCAGAATGTAGTGAGGTGCGCCCGGTGTGCCGATGGATTCGGCGAGCCCTGGGTCGACGTCCGGAGGCGTCCACCCCGTGCTGAGCTCGACGGCACCCGTCTCCCGGCTCGAACGCGGCACGGCCGTGGTGCGGGCCTACCTGGCGTTGACCAAGACCCGGATCATCGAGCAGCTGCTGGTGGTCACGGTCCCGGCGATGTTCCTGGCCGAGCGGGGTATCCCGTCCGTGTGGCTGATCGTGGCCACGCTGATCGGCGGCGCCGGGGCGGCGGCCAGCGCGCACGCGCTCAACTGCGTGGTCGACGCGGACATCGACGCCAAGATGAAGCGCACCTCCCGGCGGCCCACGGCCCGGGGCACGGTGTCCCCGCGCAACGCGCTGATCTTCGGGTTGACGCTCGGCGCGGCCTCGGCGGCCTGGCTGGCCTGGACCACGAACTGGCTCGCCTCGGCCCTGTCGGTGGCCGCGATCGCCTTCTACGTGCTGGTCTACACGCTGCTGCTGAAGCGGCGCACCGCGCAGAACATCGTCTGGGGCGGTGCCGCCGGGTGCATGCCGGTGGTGATCGGCTGGGCGGCGGTCACCGGCACCGTGGAGTGGCCGGCGCTGGTCATGTTCGGGGTGATCTTCTTCTGGACGCCGCCGCACTTCTGGGCGCTGGCCATGCGCTACCGCGAGGACTACGCGGCCGCCGGGGTGCCGATGCTGCCGGTGGTGGCCGCCCCCGCCGAGGTGTCCAAGCGGATCGTCATCTACTCCTGGACCATGGCGCTCTGGTCGCTGCTGCTGGTGCCGGCCACCTCGTGGATCTACCTGGCGGCGGCGGTGCTGGGCGGCGGTTGGTTCGTGCTGATGGCCCACCGGCTGCACACGGTCGTCCGGGCCGGCGGCGAGGCCCGGCCGATGCGGCTGTTCCACCTGTCGAACAGCTACCTGTGCGGGCTGTTCGCGGTGATCGCGGTGGACGCCGCGGTGGGCCTGCCGGTGCTCGGCTGGCCGTTCTGAGCTGAGGCTTCCTCAGGGAAGCTCGGCGCGTCGTGCCGGCTCGGGCGTGGTTGACGGGAGCATGACTGTTCGGCGGGCTGAGTCATACTGGCGTCGGTTCTCTCGACCGGATCGGAGCTGGGGACCATCACCGTCGACGCGGAGTATGTGAACTTCCTACAGTGGGCGCTTCCGCAAATGGGACGCCGCTGGGAAGGCTACCGCAAGGTCCGCAAACGAGTCGGCCGGAAAATCATGCGGCGAGCCGTCGAACTGGGATACTCGTCGCTCAAGGAGTACCAGGATTTTCTCGTCGCTGATCGGGACGAGTGGGCCCGGCTGGATCCGTTGCTCGATGTGACGATATCGAGGTTCTACAGGGATCGGGCGGTCTTCGATTTCATCGATCGTGAGGTCGTTCCGGCCTTGTTGCGGAGCGCAGCCTCATCTGGATGCTCCGAGGTCAGAGCGTGGAGCGTCGGCTGCGCCAACGGCGAGGAGCCCTACACACTGGCCTTGATGTGGGAGTTCGCCGACAAGCCGGCCGGTGCTCCCGATCTGCGGATTCTCGCCACGGACGTCAAGCCGTCGGTTCTGCTGCGCGCGAAGGCCGCCAGGTATCCGGGTTCGTCGGTTCGCGATCTTCCGACGCAGTGGCGGGAGGCGGCCTTCGATCAGGTTGACGACGCGCTGTTGCTGGCTCCCCGGTACCGGAATCGTGTCACGTTCGTCGAGCACGACATTCGAGATGATCCGCCGGATGGACATTTCGACCTCGTGCTGTGTCGCTATCAGGCATTCACCTACTTCGATGACGCGGGACAACGACGAACTCTGGACGCGCTTGCGGAGGTCACTCGACCTGGTTCTGTCCTGGTGCTCGGCTCCCGGGAGAAACTGCCCTCCGGAGTGGCGAACTTCCGTCCGCTGGAGGAGCGGCTCGGCGTCTTCGTGCGTTGCGGCTAGCTCATGTCACAGGATGCGGGACAGCTCCGAAGCGAGTTCGGAACCGCGATGGGCCGCTTCGGAACGGAGCATCCTCAGGTCAGCCCGAACCCGGGTTGACTTCACTCCGGCCGCGTCGACGATGACCTGTCGCCCCTCGGTTTCGCCGTCTTCTCTCGCGCCGTCGCGGAAGTTGAGTATCGCCAGTCGGACACGACACCGCAGGCCCGTACGAGTGCGCCCCCGATTCAGCGTGGCCAGCGCGGAGGTGAGGTGCTGGCGGGCGCGGGAGTCGTCATCGAGTGCGAAGTATGCCAACCCGAGTGCGCTGGCGTGGTGGCCCGAGCTGTAAGTGATGTGACGAGCCCAGTCGGGCCCTCGCACGTCGTCGATCCGGCCGAGCGTCTCTTCGGCGAGCGCGGCGTGGCGGAGCCCGAGACGCCGCCGGCCGGCCGCCGCGCAATGTCGGGCGCACACCGCATGCAAGTTCGCTCTCTCGGCGACGGAGACCCGCTCATCACCCAGGGCGGCGGCGAGCACCTCCACTCCGTCACCGGGGTGGCCGGCGTCGGTCATCACCGTGGAGAGATCCAGCATCACGTGGGCTCGCAGATCACGGTCCGCCCCGCGAGCCGCGTGATCCAACGCGAAGGTCAACAGCTTGCCGGCGTTGGTGCCCGCCTCGGAGTCATACATCGACCACCCCAGGCGATCCGCCAGCAACCCGACCGCCGAGCAGAGCCGCTCCCGATCCTGATCGCGCATCTCAGCGCCGAGTAGCTCAGCTGACCAGCTCAGCGCGGTCCGCGCGAACGTGGCCGCCATGTCGCCGTTGCGCGCCAGGTCGAGCCCCATGTAGACCTCCGCCGCGCTCTCGACCGCCTCGATCTCCGACAACCCGACGCGGCGAGGCAGGCCCGTGGTGAGGCCGTCCAGTAGGCGTGCGAGCGGCGCGGGCGCCGCGGCGCCGACGGCAGCCGCTGCTACGCCGGCCAGGAACTCCCGGCGTTGCACGCCTGACGTCGACACCTTGCCACGGCCGGGCACCTCCTCGGTGGGACGCCGGGTCGCGGCGAGGCGACGTTCCTGACGGTTCGCCAGGGCTTGGGTGTGCAGGGCGATCAGTGCTCCGCCCGCGGCAAGAGCGGTGTCCAGGGCGGTGACCAGCTGCCCGGACGGCAGACCCCGCGAGGGACGCTCGGCGTACCCGATGTACTGCCGGCTGTAGCCGACCGCCGCGGCCAGCGCGGAGTTGCTCAGTCCGGCCTCGTGTCTGCGCCGCCGAATCTCCTCCGCCAGCCGTATCGCCGCCGATGCACCGGACTCGTCCGTGCCATCCGGGTCGCCGCTCACCGCTGGGCTCCCAACCGTTCACCAGGGGGTAAATCCGCAGGCCGCGCGACTTGTCCCCGTTTGCCCCAGTTCCGCGATCGTAGCGTCCGGCGATGTCATGTCGGTCATGAACGCAGAGATCGCGGACCTCTGATGGCGACGGATGGCCCGGCCGGCGGCGAGTCACCGGCGAGATCCCGTCGCCGCCAATTGATACATGACCCGACGGGATCCCCGGCGCCCGTCGCGGCCGACGTCATCGCTACGGCCGCGATGTTCGTTCTCGGCCAGCCAGGATGGCTCGAACGGACCCGGGACGTTCACAGGTCGGACGAACGGGGCGACTGCGCGGGTTGTTGGGGTCGGAAGCGCTGGCCATGTGAACAGATCGCGATCGCGGATCGGGCGGATGAACTGGCCGCCGGCTGGGCTACGTACCCTCCGCCCGGGTCCGCTGGCTCGGGAGCGGCCATCCGGTCCGAATCTCACACGGCGACTCGGAATGCCCCGTTCACGGGGTGAGTATGAGTTTGCCGGTGGTCTTGCGGCCCTGCAGGTCCTCGTGGGCGCGGGCCGCCTCGGCCAGCGGGTAGCGGTGCTCGATCCGGACGTCCAGGGTGCCCTTGGCCACGGCGTCGAACACCTCACCGGCGTGCCACTCCAGCTCGGCCCGGGTGGCGATGTAGTGGAACAGCGTCGGCCGGGTGAGGAACAGCGACCCGCCGGCGTTCAGCCGCTGCGGGTCCACCGGCGGCACCGGACCGCTGGCCCCGCCGAACAGCACCAGCATCCCGCGCCGGCGCAGGCTGGCCAGACTGGCGTCGAAGGTGGTCTTGCCCACCCCGTCGTAGACCACGGCCACACCGTCCGGGACCAGCTCCCTGACCGCCCCGGCCAGGTCGTCCACCTCGGTGTAGTTGATCACATCGGCGGCGCCGGCGGTTCTGGCCAGCTCGGCCTTCTCGGGCGTGGACACGGTGCCGATCACCCGGGCACCCCGGGCGGCGGCCAGCTGGACGAGCAGCAGGCCGACCCCGCCGGCCGCCGCATGCACCAGCACCGCGTCGCCCTCGGCCACCGGGTAGGTGGCGGTGACCAGGAAGTGCGCGGTCATGCCCTGCAGGGTGGCCCCGACCGCCTGCTCGTCGGACACCCCGTCCGGGATCTTCACCGCCTCCACGGCGCGGACCGCGACCCGCTCGGCGTAGCTGCCCGGGGTGTGCGCCCAGGCCACCCGGTCGCCCGGCTCGAAGCCGGTTGTGCCGGGCCCGACCTCACGGACCCGGCCGGCGCCCTCCAGGCCCAGGATCAGCGGCATCCGCATCGGGTAGAGCCCGGAGCGGTGGTAGGTGTCGATGTAGTTGACCCCGGCGGCGGCCACATCGACCAGCAGCTGCCCCTCGCCGGGAACCGGGTCGGGCACCTCCACCAGGCGCATCTGCTCGGGTCCGCCGGTCTGGTCGATCTGGATCGCGCGCACCCGGCCAACCTACCCGGTGGGCGCCGGGCGGGTCGCCGTCCAGAGACCGGCCGCCGCCGCGGTGACCAGGCAGGCGCCGAGCACGTGCAGCGACACCAGGATCTCCGGCACGCCCAGCCGGTACTGCACCACCCCGAGCACACCCTGGGCGAGCACCGCGCCCAGCAGCAGCCGGTAGGCGCGGTCACCGTGCAGCGTGCGGCCCAGCGCAACGAGTACACCCAGGTAGACGATCAGCAGGCCGCCGTGGATGTGCGCCATCAGCGGCACCCCCAGACCCAACCGGGGGGTGTCCGCGTCCCCGGCGTGCGGCCCGGCGGCGGTGACCATGGTGCCGGCGACCAGCAGCGCGGCCAGCACCACCGTGCCGGTCGTGACCAGCCGCCGGACCGGGACCGGGGTGGTCGCCGCCGGTTTATCGCCGCTCTCCTCGAGCAGCAGCACGGCCAGCCAGACCAGCACCATGGACACCAGGAAGTGCACCGACACGGTCCACCAGGCCAGCCCGAGCAGCACGGTGATGCCACCGATCACCGCCTGCGCGGCCACCCCGGCCGGCATCGCCGCGGCCAGCAGGGTCAGCCGTCGGCGCCGCGGTCGGGTGCCCAGCGCGGCCAGCAGGCAGGCGATGGCCACCGCGCTGACCAGCCCGACCAGCATCCGGTTGCCGAACTCCACCCACTGGTGGATCCAGGCGATGTCGGCGTGCGGGTCCGGGAACATCCGGCCGGGGAAGCAGGTCGGCCAGTCCGGGCAGCCCAGCCCGGAGCCGGTCACCCGGACCACCGACCCGGTCACCGAGATCCCCGCCTGGGTCACCACCGCGGCGACGGCCAGCGCCCGCATCAACCGCGCGGACACCCCGGGGGAACGGCGCAGGGTCTCGCTCAGCACGCGACTCATCGTAGGCGGACGGTGCGGGCAGCCACCGCCGACGCCACCACCGCCCAGCCCAGCAACACCAGCAGCGGGTGCGCCCCGGGGAACCGACCCTCGACCAGCGCCACCCGCAGACCCTCGGCCAGCGCCCCGGACGGCAGCCACGGCACCACCGCACCCAACGGGCCCGGGAGCTGGGCGGCCGGCACCACGATCCCGCCGCCGAGCAGCAGCGCGAACCACACGATGTTCGCCACCGCCAGGACGATCTCCGCGCGCAGCGTCCCACCCAGCAGGATGCCCAGGGCGGCGAACGCGGCGGTACCTAGCGCCACCAGCGGCAGCCCCCACACCAGCCCCGCGCCGGACGGCCGCCAGCCCAGCGCGAACGCCACCGCGCCCAGCACCACCAGCTGCACCGCCACCACGCCGTACACCGCGACCAGCCGGCCGGCCACCAGCAGCCAGCGGGGGATCGCGGTGGCGGCGAGCCGCCGGATCACCCCGTACCGGCGGTCGAAGCCCAGGGAGATCGCCTGGCTGGTGAACGCCGTGGACAGCACCGCCAGCGCGAGCACCGCCGGGGTCACCGAGGCCACCCGGGGCGCCGGCAGCGGCACCACCGGGATCAGCGTCAGCCCGACCAGCAGGGCCAGCGGGATGAGCAGGGTGAGCAGCACCTGCTCGCCGTTGCGCAGGGCGAGCCGGATCTCCACCCCGGACTGCGCGGCCAGCATCCGGCCCAGCCGCCCGCGCGCCGGATCGGCGGTGAACGTCCCGGCCGGGAACACCTCGGTCGGCGGGGTCGCTCCTGTGCGCCGGCCGGCACCGGTAGCCGCGCTCATGAGCGCAGCTCGCGTCCGGTCAGATCGAGGAACACGTCCTCGAGGCTACGTCGGGCGATCCGCACCTCGTCGGCCAGCACACCCTGCTCGGCGCACCACCCGGTGACCGCGGCCAGGACCTTCGGGCTCATCAGGCCGCGGACCAGGTAGGTGCCGGCGCTCGGCTCCTCGGCCGCGTACCCGGACGGCAGGGCGCCGGCCAGCGCGACCAGGTCCATCCCCGGCCGGGCCCGGAAGCGCAGCTCCTGGTCACCGCTCTGCGCGGTGAGCGAAGCGGGGGTGCCGGACGCCACCACCCGGCCCCGGTCGATGATCACCACCTGGTCGGCCAGCGCCTCGGCCTCGTCCATCAGGTGCGTGGTGAGCAGCACACCGACCCCGTCCCGGCGCAGCGCGGTGATCAGGTCCCAGACCAGCCGGCGGCCCTGCGGGTCCATCCCGGCCGTGGGCTCGTCCAGGAACGCCAGCTCCGGGCGGCCGACCACCGCGCAGGCCAGCGCCAACCGCTGCTGCTGCCCGCCGGACAGCCGCTTGTACGGCGTGCGGGCGGCCGACTGCAGGCCGAGCACGTCCAGCAGCCAGTCGGTGGACAGCGGACGCGCCGAGCAGGCCGCCACCAGGCGCAGCATCTCCCCGGCCCGGACTCCCGGGTAGGCGCCGCCGCCCTGGGGCATCACGCCGATCCGGGCCCGCAGCCGCTCGCCGTCGGCCAGCGGGTCCAGCCCGAGCACCCGCACGGTGCCGGCGTCCGGGCGCTGGAAGCCCTCGCACAGCTCGACGGTGGTGGTCTTGCCGGCGCCGTTCGGGCCGAGCATGGCCAGCACCGAGCCCCGGGGCAGCGACAGGTCGACCCCGTCCACGGCCTTGACCTCGCCGAAGTGCTTGACCAGGCCTTCGGCGTAGAGGGCGGTCCCGCTCACCGGGGGATCCGGTGCCGGATGGGGTAGAGCGCCACCAGCAGGATCACCACACCGGCGATGATCGCCATCGGCAGCTGGAACGCGCGGAAGGCGAAGTCCGCCCCGGTCGGCGGGACCAGCAGCGCGACGATCGCCGAGCCGGCCACCGCGACCCGGCGGAACCGGATCCGGGCGTACGAGGCGGCCAGCGGGATCGCCGCCCAGAGCAGGTACCAGGGGTGCACGGTCGGGCTGAGCAGCACCACCGCGCCCAGCCCGGCGCCGACCCCGGTGACCGGGTCGAGCTGCCCGCGCAGGGTGCCGATCAGCAGCCGCAGGCAGATCAGCCCGGCCACCACCCCGCCCAGCGCGCGGGTCAGGGTGAGGATCGAGGTGGTGTGGTCGCCGAGCCCGGCCAGGATGCCGACCTGCCCGCCGAGCAGCCCGAGGTCGGTGCTCACCGACACCCAGCTGCGGATGATCGTGGGCACGTCCAGGGTGTCCAGCCAGCCGAAGCCCAGACCGGTGCCCAGGCAGATGGTGAGCATCACCGCCCCGGAGACCACCGCCATCGCCCCGCCGACCAGCGCGACGTCCTTGAGCCGCCCACCCCGCCGCCGGGCCACGTGCATGCCGAGGAAACCCAGGGCGAGCAGCGCGGGCACCTTCACCCCGCCGGCGCAGGTGATGAACACCGAACCGACCAGGGTGCCGATCCAGTCGACCCGGGACAGCCCGATCTCCAACCCGACCAGCATCAGCCCGAGCATCAGCGACTCGTTGTGCACCCCGCTGAACAGGTGGAACAGCACCAGCGGGTTGGCCACGCCGAGCCACAGCGCCGAGCGGGGGTCCAGGTCGAGCCGGGTGGCCAGCCGGGGGAGCGCCCAGACGATCGCCGCGATCCCGCACAGCGCGAGCACCCGGTGGGCGAAGATGCCCAGGATGACGTCGTTGCCGGTCAGCGCGGTGATGCCGCGGCCGAGGAAGAGGAACAGCGGACCGTAGGGGGCGGCGGTGGGCCGCCACACGGTCGGGATGCTGCGGGTCAGCGGATCGTCCACGCCGAGCGCGTCGGACGGTCCGAGCAGGTAGGGGTCCAGGCCCCGGGCGGCGATCGCGCTCTGCGCCAGGTAGCTGTAGACGTCCTTGCTGAACAGCGGCGGCGCGACGAACAGCGGCAGCGACCACATCGCCATGGTCCGGGTGAGGAAGCCCTTGGGCAGCGGGGTGCCGCCGTTCTGGTCCCGCTTGAGTAGCCGGCCCAGCCACAGCCAGCCGAGCACAACCATGGCCATGCCGGCGTAGGTGATGGCGATCGACACCGTGGCGTTGCGCGAGGGCAGCCCGAGCAGCCGCAGCCCGAAGGCCGGGTTCGGCACCGGCACCGCGCCGGCGCCCAGCGAGCCCACCGCCATCATCAGCGCGCCGGTCATGCCGAACCGGCGGACGGTGCGGGCCGAGAGCGGGTCGGACGGCCGCGACGGCGGTGGGTCGCCGTCCGGTCCACGTCCGGTGGGGTCGAGCGCCCCGGTGGTCGGCTCGATCGTCGGGGCCTCGCCGGCGGGGCTCTCGACATCGCTGCCGACAGACCCGTCCCGGGTCCTGCCGATGTCGGGCGCCGCCATGAACACGCAGCGTATGGGAGGCACTGCGGCGCGCCCCGGGGAGGTCCCCGGTCGCCCTCAGGGGTGAGGCCGCTCACCCCCGCGTGTCCCGACTTGGACGTCGCGGCGGAAATACGCAACACTGGTGTTGTGAAAACAAGCGAGCGGCCGTCGCGGCCTGTCCCGGCGCTGCCGGTGCAGACCGGTGGGGCCGTCGCGAGCGCGAGTGCGTCCGACGGCGGCACCCGGCTAGCCGTGGCCCGGCTGCTGCTGGAGCGCGGCCCGACCACCGCCGCCGACGTGGCCGCCGAGCTGGAGCTGAGCGGGGCCGCCGTGCGCCGCCACCTGGACGCGCTGATCGCCGACGGCGAGGTCACCACCCGCCAGGCCCCCAGCCGGGGTCGGCGCGGGCGCGGTCGGCCCGCCCGGCACTACCTGATCACCGAGGCCGGCCGGGTCCGGTTCGGGCACGGCTACGACGACCTGGCCGTGGCCGCCCTGCGCTACCTGGCCGAGACCGGCGGGGCGGACGCGGTGCGGGCCTTCGCCCGGCGGCGGGCCGCCGAGCTGGTGGCGTCGCACCGTTCTACGATCAGCGCCGGGAGCACCGTGGCCGACCGGGCCGGTCAGCTGGCCGAGGCGCTCACCGCGCAGGGCTACGCGGCGGCCGCCCGTGAGGCCGGCAGCGGCGGGCAGCTCTGCCAGCACCACTGCCCGGTGGCCCACGTGGCGGCGCAGTTCCCGGAGCTGTGCGAGGCGGAGACCGCGGTGTTCGCCGAGCTTCTGGGCACCCACGTCCAGCGGCTGGCCACCATCGCCCGCGGCGACGCGGCGTGCACCACCCACGTACCCCTCGGGATGCCCGAGAGCCTGTCCCGTCAGCCCACCACAACCGTCCCGAAAGGGAGGCAGCGAGTATGACCACCGCTCCTGAGCGGACCGTCACGTCCGATGCGCCGGCCATGACCCAGGACGAGACCATCGCGTCCCTGGGCCGCTACGCGTTCGGCTGGGCGGACTCCGACGATGCCGGCGCCACCGCCAAGCGTGGCCTGTCGGCCGACGTCGTGGCGGACATCTCGGCCAAGAAGAGCGAGCCCGAGTGGATGCTGGAGAGCCGGCTCAAGGGGCTGTCGCTGTTCGACCGCAAGCCGATGCCCCGCTGGGGTGCCGACCTGTCCGGCATCGACTTCGACAACATCAAGTACTTCGTGCGGTCCACCGAGAAGCAGGCCCAGTCCTGGGAGGACCTGCCGGAGGACATCAAGAACACCTACGACAAGCTGGGCATCCCGGAGGCGGAGAAGGCCCGGCTGGTCGCCGGTGTGGCCGCGCAGTACGAGTCCGAGGTGGTCTACCACCAGATCCGCGAGGACCTGGAGGAGCAGGGTGTCATCTTCCTGGACACCGACACCGCGCTGAAGGAGCACCCGGAGCTGTTCCGCGAGTACTACGGCTCGGTGATCCCGCACGGGGACAACAAGTTCTCCGCGCTGAACGGGGCGGTGTGGTCCGGCGGGTCGTTCATCTACGTGCCCAAGGGCGTCAACGTGGAGATCCCGCTGCAGGCCTACTTCCGGATCAACACCGAGAACATGGGCCAGTTCGAGCGGACGCTGATCATCGTCGACGAGGACGCCTACGTGCACTACGTCGAGGGCTGCACGGCGCCGATCTACAAGTCGGACTCGCTGCACTCCGCCGTGGTCGAGATCGTGGTCAAGAAGGGCGGCCGCTGCCGCTACACCACCATCCAGAACTGGTCGAACAACGTCTACAACCTGGTCACCAAGCGGGCCAAGTGCGAGGCGGGCGCGACCATGGAGTGGGTCGACGGCAACATCGGCTCCAAGGTCACCATGAAGTACCCGGCCGTGATGCTGATGGGCGAGCACGCCAAGGGCGAGGTGCTGTCCATCGCCTTCGCCGGTGAGGGCCAGCACCAGGACGCCGGGGCCAAGATGACCCACCTGGCGCCGAACACCAGCTCCACGATCATCTCCAAGTCGGTGGCCCGGGGCGGTGGCCGCACCTCGTACCGCGGCCTGGTCCGGGTGAACCCGAGGGCGCACAACAGCCGTTCCACGGTGAAGTGCGACGCGCTGCTGGTCGACACGATCAGCCGCAGCGACACCTACCCGTACGTGGACGTCCGCACCGACGACGTGACCATGGGCCACGAGGCGACGGTCTCGAAGGTCAGCGACGACCAGCTCTTCTACCTGATGAGCCGGGGGCTGACCGAGGACGAGGCGATGGCCATGGTGGTCCGCGGCTTCGTCGAGCCGATCGCCCGCGAGCTGCCGATGGAGTACGCGCTGGAGCTGAACCGGCTGATCGAGCTGCAGATGGAGGGTTCGGTCGGATGACGTCCCAGGAAGTCGCTGGGCTGGCTCCGGAACTCGCGGGCGCCAAGGCCGGGTCGGGGCTCAAGCCGATCGGCAGCGCGGGGGAGCGGTTCACCTCCTACGACCTCGAGGCGTTCGAGGTGCCCAGCGGGCGGGAGGAGAACTGGCGGTTCACCCCGCTGCGCCGGCTGCGCGGGCTGCACTCGGTCGAGTCGGGCTCCGTGGCCGACCACGTGGACGGCACCGTCGGCGTCTCGATCACCGAGGCCGAGGGCGTCACCCACGAGGTCGTCGGCCGGGACGACCCCCGGCTCGGCGAGGCGGGTGCCCCGGCCGACCGGGTTGCCGCGCTGGCCTGGGCGCACACCCCCGAGGCGCACGTCATCGGCTTCACCGGGCAGCCGGAGCCGGTCACCGTGACCGTCACCGGGCCGGGCGCCGACCGGGTCGGGCTGGCCCACCTGCAGCTGCGGGCGGCCACCCACGCCGAGGCCGTGGTGGTCCTGGACTACCGGGGCGGCGGCGCGATCGCGGACAACCTGGAGATCGTGCTGGCCGACGCCGCCCGGCTCACCGTGGTGATCGTCGACGACCTGGACGACGACGGCGTGCACGTCGGCGCCCAGCACCTGCACCTGGGCCGGGACGCCATGCTCCGGGCGACCACGGTCAGCTTGGGCGGCGACCTGGTGCGGATCAGCCCGGTGGTGCGGTTCGCCGGCCCGGGCGGGGACGTGGAGCTGGCCGGGCTGAGCTTCGCCGACGCCGGGCAGCACCTGGAGCACCGGCTGCTGGTCGACCACGCGGTGCCGCACTGCCGGTCCAACGTGGTCTACAAGTCGGCGCTGCAGGGCCGGGCGGGCGAGCCCGAGGCGCACACGGTGTGGATCGGCGACGTGCTGATCCGGGCCGAGGCGGAGGGCACCGAGACCTTCGAGCTGAACCGGAACCTGCTGCTCACCGAGCACACCCGGGCCGACTCGGTGCCGAACCTGGAGATCGAGACCGGGGAGATCGCCGGCGCCGGGCACGCCAGCGCCACCGGCCGGTTCGACGACGAGCAGCTGTTCTACCTGCGCTCCCGGGGTATCCCGGAGGCGGCCGCGCGCCGGCTGGTGGTGCGCGGGTTCTTCAACGAGATCATCAACAAGATCGGTGTCCCGGCGGTGCGCGAGCGGCTGGAGGCGGCCGTCGAGGCCGAGCTGGCCCGGGTCGACGACGCAGCGGACCACTAGACACACTTCCCACCACGAAACCTGGAGTACCTGCACAGATGGCCACCCTGGAGATCAAGGACCTGCACGTCGACGTGCGCGCACCCTCCGGTTCGGAGGAGGCGAAGGAGATCCTGCGCGGCGTCAACCTGACCGTGAACGCCGGCGAGACGCACGCGATCATGGGGCCGAACGGGTCCGGCAAGTCCACCCTGGCGTACGCGATCGCCGGGCACCCCAAGTACGAGGTCACCTCGGGCGAGGTGCTGCTCGACGGGCAGGACGTGCTGAGCCTCAGCGTCGACGAGCGCGCCCGGGCCGGGCTCTTCCTCGCCATGCAGTACCCGGTCGAGGTGCCGGGCGTGTCCATGTCGAACTTCCTGCGCAGCGCGGTCACCGCCGTGCGCGGCGAGGCCCCGAAGCTGCGGCACTGGGTCAAGGAGGTCAAGGCCGCGCAGGCCGACCTGGAGATCGACCCGGCGTTCGCCGAGCGCAGCGTGAACGAGGGCTTCTCCGGCGGGGAGAAGAAGCGGCACGAGGTGCTGCAGCTGTCCCTGCTCAAGCCGAAGTTCGCCATCCTCGACGAGACCGACTCCGGCCTGGACGTGGACGCGCTGCGGGTGGTCTCCGAGGGCGTCAACCGCTACCGCGCCGCCGGTGACGTGGGCGTCCTGCTGATCACCCACTACACCCGGATCCTCAAGCACATCGCGCCGGACGTGGTGCACGTGTTCGCCGGTGGCCGCATCGTCGCCGAGGGCGGCCCGGAGCTGGCCGACGAGCTGGAGGAGCACGGCTACGTGAAGTTCACCTCGGGGGCTGGTGCGGGAGCGGGGGCGTCATGACCTCGCTGGACATCCGGAGCGGCACCGACCTGGACGTCCACGCGATCCGCGCCGACTTCCCGTTGCTGGCCCGCACCGTGCGGGAGAACAAGCCGCTGGTCTACCTGGACTCCGGGGCCACCTCGCAGCGTCCGCGCCAGGTGCTGGACGCCGAGCGCACCTTCCTGGAGCGGCACAACGCGGCCGTGCACCGCGGCGCCCACCAGCTGGCCGAGGAGGCGACCGACGCCTACGAGTCCGCGCGGGCCCGGATCGCCGCTTTCATCGGAGCCACAGCCGCCGACGAGGTGGTGTTCACCAAGAACGCCACCGAGGGCATCAACCTGGTGGCCTACGCCCTGGGCAACGCCAGCATCGGCGAGGTCGACCCGGAGGTGGCGGCCCGGTTCGCGGTCGGCCCGGGCGACGAGATCGTGGTCACCGAGATGGAGCACCACGCCAACCTGGTGCCCTGGCAGGAGCTGTGCCGGCGCACCGGGGCCACCCTGCGCTGGTTCTCGGTCACCGACGACGGCCGGCTGGACCTGGGGTCCGACCCGATCGGGCCGCGGACCAAGGTGGTCGCCTTCACCCACCAGTCCAACGTGCTGGGCACGGTGAACCCGGTCCAGGAACTCGCCCGCCGGGCGCACGCGGTGAACGCGCTGGTGGTGCTGGACGCCTGCCAGTCGGTGCCGCACGCCCCGGTCAACTTCGCCGCGCTGGGCGTGGACTTCGCGGTGTTCTCCGGGCACAAGATGCTCGGCCCGTCCGGGGTCGGCGTGCTCTACGGCCGGGAGGAGCTGCTGGCCGCGATGCCGCCGTTCCTCACCGGTGGCTCGATGATCGAGCTGGTGCGGATGGAGGCGTCCACCTACGCGCCGCCGCCGCAGCGGTTCGAGGCCGGGGTCCCGATGACCTCGCAGGCCGTCGGGCTGGCCGCCGCCGTGGACTACCTCAACGCGATCGGCATGGACCGGGTGGCCGCGCACGAGCGGGTGCTCACCGAGGCCGCCCTGGCCGGGCTGGCCGAGGTCCCGGGCGTCACGATCATCGGCCCGACCAGCACCGAGGACCGGGGCGGCGCGGTGTCGTTCCTGGTCGACGGCGTGCACGCGCACGATGTGGGCCAGGTGCTGGACGACCGGGGGATCGCGGTCCGGGTCGGCCACCACTGCGCCTGGCCGCTGCACCGCCGGTTCGGCGTCGCGGCCACCGTGCGGGCCAGCTTCGCGGTCTACAACACCCTCGACGAGGTCGACGCGCTGGTCGAGGGCGTGCGGGCGGCGAAGACGTTCTTCGGGGTCGAGTAGATGCAGCTGCAGCAGATGTACCAGGAGATCATCCTGGACCACTACCGCAACCCGCACGGGGCGGGGCTGAAGGAGCCGTTCGACGCCGAGTCTTTCCAGGTCAACCCGACCTGCGGGGACGAGGTGACGCTGCGGGTGGCGCTCAAGCCGGATGGCTCCGGCGGGTTCACCGTGGCCGAGGTCTCGCACGACTCGCTGGGCTGCTCGATCAGCCAGGCCGCCACCTCGGTGCTCACCGACCTGCTGGTCGGGCGCAGCGTGACCGAGTCCCGGGAGATCTTCGAGGCGTTCCGGGAGATGGTGCAGAGCCGGGGCACGATCGAGGGCGACGAGGACGTGATCGGCGACGGCATCGCCTTCGCCGGGGTGTCCAAGTACCCGGCCCGGGTCAAGTGCGCGCTGCTCGGCTGGATGGCCTTCCAGGACGCCGTCGCCAAAGCAGTGGGCAAGTCGGACTCGTAGACTCGAGACCAAGCCTCGCGAACGGGAGAACGGAGCGAGCTCATGACCGAGACGCAACCCACCACGCAGACCACCCCCACGCAGACCGACTCCGGGCCCGAGCCGGACGGGGTCGTCCGCGGCGCCGCCGGCATGCCGGACCCGCCGGCCGGCTCGTCGGGTGAGGTCCCCAGCCTGGAGGACCTGGAGGAGGCCATGCGCGACGTGGTCGACCCCGAGCTGGGCATCAATGTGGTCGACCTCGGCCTGGTGTACGACATCCGGGTCGACGAGTCCCGGGTGGCCACCGTCGACATGACGCTGACTTCGGCGGCCTGCCCGCTGACCGACGTGATCGAGGACCAGACCCGGTCGGTGCTGGTCAGCGGCCCCGGCGGCGGCCTGGTGGACGACGTGAAGATCAACTGGGTGTGGATGCCGCCGTGGGGTCCGGACAAGATCACCGAGGACGGCCGCGAGCAGCTCCGGGCCCTGGGCTTCACCGTCTGACCGGCCCGGCCGCGCCGCACCTGAGGGACACGTTCAGCCGAACGTGTCCCTCAAGTTTATGAGCTGGCTCACGGCCGTGTTCGCTGCTAGCGTCCGAAACGCGGAGGTCGCCGATCCGGCGACCCCTGGTCCTCCGTCGGCCTGATCCGGTTATCCGACTAAAGAACGAGACGGGTCGGTCCCGGAGAGGGACGATCTCACCCCCTCGCCACGGAAGAGTGGTCATCGAGCGGAAAGCGGCTCGAGCGAGGGGGCCTTACTCATGTTGACCGTAGTCCAGGGGGACGGAGCTAGCGGAGGCGCGGAGGCGGAGCTGCCCTGCCACACCGCGGATCCCGATCTCTGGTTCGCCGAGCGTCCGGCACAGCTCAGCCAGGCGCAGCAACTCTGCCGTGGCTGCCCGATCCGCCGCACCTGTCTCGATGACGCGCTCGCCCGGCGGGAGCCATGGGGAGTCTGGGGCGGCGAGATCATCGACCGCGGCCAGATCGTGCCGTTCAAGCGGGGCCGGGGCCGCCCGGCCAAGATCCGACCCGACTACCGCGAGTCCACCCCGGCCTGAGCCGCGCCCGCCCGAATCGGGCGCCGCTCCTACCGGGCTCGACCCGGGCCTGACCGCTGGGGAGCGGGTTAGGCCCGGGTTAGGCCCCAGGGTGCCAAGTGTCGGTAGCCCCGTACCGATAGTGGTCGGCGCTGGCGCAGCCGGTAGCCCGGGTAGCCCTCCAGGGCCAGCGCGAAGTTGCGGTCCACCAGGATCCGGCCCGGTTTTGCGTGCGTGGTGAGCCGCGCGGCGATGTTCACCACCTCGCCGTAGACGTCGCCGAACCGGGTCACCACCGGCCCCACCGCCAGCCCGATCCGCAGCTCGGGCAACGAGTCGATCTCGGCCAGCCGCTCGACCAGCTGCAGGGCGATCTCCGCGCCGTCGTGCGGGTGCTCGGTGCTGAACAGCACCTCGTCGCCGACCGTCTTGACCACCCGGCCGTGCGAGTCGGAGACCACCTGGGCGGCCACCGACTGGAAGCCCTCGATCAGCCGGGTCAGCTCCAGCGGGGTCATCCGGCGGGTGGCCCGGGTGAACCCGACCATGTCGGCGAAGCCGATGGAGAGGTTGCGGGTCTCGGCGTCCTCGGGCCGGTGCCGAAGCAGCTGCCCGGTGGCGGCGGCCAGGTGGCGGCGCCAGATGTAGGTCTGCATCCGCTGGATCAGCGGCAGGATCCGGGAGCCGAGGTCGATGATCTCGTTCTCGTCCACCTCGGCCGAGCCGGAGTCGATCAGCTGGTAGATCATCTCGACCTGCCAGTCGGCCAGCCCGGCCATGGCCTGGCCGATGGTCCGGGTGACCGCCTCCAGGACCTCCATCGGCACCAGGTGCTCGGTACGCAGCTCCTGGACCTGGGCCAGGGCCTCGCGGTCGCCGTCGGTGAAGACCACCTCGTCCGGCTCGACCGCGGCGAAACCCATGGACCGCCACAGCCGGGTCGCGGTCTCAGTGTCCATCCCGGTCTCGCCGAGCAGCTCGCCGAGGGTGTACGTGCGCGGCCCGCCGAGGATGCGTTCCTCGACCTCTTCGCGCCGTTTGAGCTCGTCCGGATGTGGGCGCAGGGCCTCGAACATCCGGGCCAGCCGGACCAGCCAGGCCGGCTCGTGACCGCCGTTACCGCTGTCGCCGCCGTTGCTGGCCTCGCTCACGCGCTCATCTCGCTGCGCTCGCCTCGCGCGTGACCGAAACGCGCTGTGACATCGGTTCGCTCGCTGCGCTCGCTCACGGCCGACCGGTCAGGGTCGGGCGGCTCACCGCGCGGACGCGGGCCGGTCGGCCGGAGCGAGGTGAATCACGAGGTGTGGACGATGAGCACATCGACACCGGAGCGGCGGGCCACACTCTGCGGCACCGACCCGAGGATCCGCCCGGTCAGCGTGTTCAGCCCGACGTTGCCGACCACCAGCAGGTCGGCCCGCTGGTCGGCCACGGCCTGGTCGAGCACGTCCACCGGCGGGCCCTTGAGGGCCAGGGTGGTGACCTTCTCCGCGCCGGCGGCCTTGGCCCGGTCGGACGCTCCGCGCAGCACGCTCTCCGCCGGGGCGGACCCGACGACCTGGTACGCGTCCGGGCCGAGGGCGTCCTTCGCCTCGTTGACCGTGTCCGCGCTCTCCGGCTCGTAGGCGGTGATGATGACCAGCTCGGCGCTGGAGTCGCCGGCGAGCGCAGCGGCCTTGTCCACCGCCTTCAGGGAGGTGTCGGAACCGTCGGTACCGACGAGGACCTTCTGGTAGGCGCTCATGACGAGCCTTCCTTTCTTCGTGACGCTGTGCGCACAAGCTACTCCCCACTGCTCCGATCGGTGTAACCGGGTCGCCCTGGAGCGGCCAGAAAAGACCCGATCAGGTGCCTCCTGACCGGCCAAGATGTCGTTCTGTACACGGCGGCCATGGCGAACACGGTGCGCAACGGTCGGCGGCGCCCGTCCAGGAAGTCCGCCCGGCGACGCTCGGTCAACCCGAAGAATCCCTCGAAGAACTCCGGCACCCGGGCCGGCGGCATCCGCAGCAGGCTCTCCAGCGCCCGCCGCCGCAGCCGGTGGGTGGCCCGGGCGCCGGCCGGCCAGAGCGCGGCCCGGGCGGCGGCCAGCGGGTCGCGGCTCCAGCCACTGGCCAGGGCGGCGGCCACCCGGGGGGCTTCGCGCAGCGCCGTGGCCAGCTGGTATCCCGTGGCCGGGTGGGTGAGCGGGGCGGCCGCGCCGAACCCCAGTACCCCCGGCGCCCGGTGCCGGGGGGTGTCCACCGCGAACCGGACGACCTCCCGTTCGGAGTCGACCGGTGGCTCGACGCCGTGCCCGGCCAGCCGGGCCCGCAGCCGGTCGGCCAGCACCTCGACCGGCAGCCCCGGGCGGCGGGCCAGCGACGTCTCCTCCAGCAGGACCCGGCCGTCGCCCAGGGGCAGGGCGTAGAGGAAGGTCGGCCAGTCGTCCGGGCCCACGCCCGGCGCCCGCCGCCAGTCCATGAACAGCGCCTGCCCCGGGCCGAGCACCGGCGCCGCCGCCGCGGCCGGGACCATCAGCCCGAACGCGGTCTGCTCGGCGGGGGTGCCGGTCCGCCGGTGGCCGAGTGGCTGCCCGGCCCCGCCGGCGTCGATGACCACCCGGGCCCGGGGGAGTGGCGGCACCCGACCCCGGACGACCTCGACCCCGGCCGCCGCCAGCCGGTCGTCCAGGTGCGCGCGCAGCGCCGGGACGTCCAGCACCAGGTAGTCGCGGTCCAGCTGCCGCCGGGTCAGCGCGTGCACCACCCCGCGGGCCCGGGCGGCGACCAGCTCCTCGGGGAGGCCGGGCAGCTCGTCGGCCCAGGCGCCGTAGGTGGCCCGCCACGGCCGGGTCGGCGACGGGTCCAGCACGGTGGTGCGCAACCCGCGCTCGGCGCACTCGGCGGCCACCGCCCGCCCGGCCGGCCCGGCCCCCACCACCAGCACGTCGACTGTCTCCGGCACCCGACTCACACCGTGATGAGCGGCAGATCGGGATCGAGCTTTCGCAGGTCCTGGGGATCGCTGGTAACTACCGGACAGTGCGCGAATCGGTGGGAGCAGGCCACGACGCAGGCGTCCACCACATCGGCGGTGCCGCTCGCGCCGAGCAGTGAGCCGATCTCCATCGCTGTGGGGTAGTCCAACGCCGTGAAGCGCAGATATCCGTCGGACAGGAAGCGGCGGAGATCGGCTTGGCGCCCTCCTGGCCGAATGACCTGGGCGACCACAGCGGCGGGTATGACGACACCGACGTTGCGCGAGCGAGCTCGAGAGAGCAGCGCCTGCATCCGTGCCGACCGTCGGTCTATCCCGATGAGCGCACCCGCGTCCAGGACCAGGACGGATTCCGTCACGCGGCGCTGTGCCCCGGGTTGCGCGTCGACTGCTCCGCGAAGGCCCGGTCGAGCTCCTGATCGGCCCAGGCTCCGTCCTGGCTCGACGGGGCGCCGCGGTCGGCGTCCCACTCCGCGAACAACGCATCCATGACCACGCCGGGCGCCAGCCGGGAGGCGATGTACGACGAGACCGATCGCGCCTCGCCACGCTCGACGGCTGCGCGGATCGTCTCGATCAGATCCTCGGGCAGCGTGATGGATATCTGTCGAGTCTTACTCATGATTCCATCATAGTGATATCCAGAGGACCTGCTCCGCTCGTGCGGTGTCGCTCAGCCCAGGGTGCCGGTGGCCATGATCCCGCCGTCGATCCGCACCGTCTCACCGGTGATCCACGACGACTCGTCGGAGACCAGGAAGGCGACCGTGCGGGCGACGTCCTCCGGGCTGCCCAACCGCTTCATCGGGTACGCCCGGGCGGTCTCCTCCTCACCCTGCGCGTACAGCATCGCGGAGAACTTGGTCTTGATCACCGCCGGCGCCACCGCGTTCACCCGGATCCCCGGGCCGAGCTGCCAGGCCAGCTCCTCGGTCAGCCGGATCAGCGCGGCCTTGGACGCCCCGTAGGCGGCGATCACCCCGGTGGAGCGCAGACCGGCGGTGGACGCGATGTTCACCACCGCGCCGCCGTGCTCACCCATCCACGCCTTGTGCGCCTCCTGTAGGAACCCCAGCGAGGCGACGATGTTGATGTCGAAGATCTTCCGTACGCCGTCCAGGTCGGCGTCCATCAGCGGCCCGTAGACCGGGTTGATCCCGGCGTTGTTGATCAGGATGTGCAGGCCGCCGAACGCCTCCACGGTCTTGGCCACCACCTCGGCGCGGGACTGCGCGTCCCCAGCGTTCCCGGCCACCCCCAGCACCCGCTTGGCGTCCCCGGCCTTCTCGGCCAGCGCCTCGACCGACTTCGCCAGCTCGTCCGGCTTGCGGGCGGTGATGGTCACCGAGGCGCCTCGGGCCAGCAGTTCCTCGGCGATGGCGAAGCCGATACCCCGGCTCGCGGCGGTCACCAGGGCCGCGCGGCCGGTCAGATCGGACGGGGCAGGGGTGTCGGGGCTCATGGTCACCGACCCTAACCCGCTCGACCCGGTCCCTTACACTGGAACCGTGGTCCGGACGAGCTGAGCAGCTGCTGAGTTGACCGGCCGCTCACCGGTCACCGGTCGGCGGGCCGTTGAGTCCTGTCCGCCACCAGTTGTTTGGAGTTCCCCGAGATGATCACCGCCACCGATCTGGAGTTGCGCGCGGGCGCACGCATCCTGGTCGAGGGAGCCACGCTGCGGGTCGCGCCGGGCGACCGGGTCGGCCTGGTCGGCCGCAACGGCGCCGGCAAGACCACCACGATGCGGGTGCTGGCCGGTGAGGGCCAACCGTACGGCGGCGCGGTCAGTGCCACCTCGGCCGTCGGCTACCTGCCGCAGGATCCGCGTGAAGGTGACCTGAGCGTCACCGCCAAGGACCGGGTGCTGTCCGCGCGCGGCCTGGACCAGCTGCTCCGCGAGATGGAGAAGGCCCAGTCGGCGATGGCCGAGCTGGTCGACGGGGACGAGCGGGACCGCGCGGTGCGCGAGTACGGCCGGATCGAGGAGCGGTTCTCCGCGCTGGGCGGGTACGCCGCCGAGAGCGAGGCGGCCCGGATCTGCGCCCACCTGGGCCTGGCCGACCGGGTGCTCGGGCAGACGCTGGCCACCCTGTCCGGCGGTCAGCGGCGGCGGGTGGAGCTGGCCCGGATCCTCTACGCCGCCTCCGAGGCCGGCTCCGGGGCGCCGAGCGCGACCACCCTGCTGCTCGACGAGCCCACCAACCACCTCGACGCCGACTCGATCAACTGGCTGCGCACCTTCCTGCAACGGCACGAGGGCGGCCTGGTGGTGATCAGCCACGATGTCGAGTTGCTCGGCGACGTGGTGAACAAGGTGTGGTTCCTGGACGCCGTGCGCGGCGAGGTCGACCAGTACAACATGTCCTGGCAGCGCTACCTGGACGCCCGGGCCACCGACGAGAAGCGCCGCCGCCGGGAGCGGGCCAACGCCGAGAAGAAGGCCGCGCAGCTGCAGATGCAGGCGGCCAAGCTCGGCGCCAAGGCGACCAAGGCGGTCGCGGCCAAGAACATGGCCCGCCGGGCGGAGAACCTGATCGCCGGGCTGGACGAGGTGCGGCGCAACGACAAGGTGGCCAAGATCCGGTTCCCGGAGCCGGCCCCGTGCGGGCGCACCCCGCTGACCGCCGAGGGGCTGGCCAAGTCCTACGGCTCGCTGGAGATCTTCGCCGGGGTGGACCTCGCGGTCGACCGGGGCAGCCGGGTGGTGGTGCTCGGGCTGAACGGCGCCGGCAAGACCACCCTGCTGCGGCTGCTGGCCGGCACCGAGCAGCCCGACACCGGCGCGGTGATCCCCGGGCACGGGCTGCGGCTGGGCTACTACGCCCAGGAGCACGAGACCCTCGACCTGGAGGCCACGGTCTGGGAGTGCATCCGGCACGCCGCCCCGGACGCCCCGGAGCAGGGGCTGCGCACCCTGCTGGGCGCGTTCCTGTTCTCCGGCGACCAGCTCGACCAGCCCGCCGGCACGCTCTCCGGCGGGGAGAAGACCCGGCTGGCGCTGGCCGGGCTGGTCAGCTCGGCGGCCAACGTGCTGCTGCTCGACGAGCCGACCAACAACCTGGACCCGATCAGCCGCGAGCAGGTGCTGGGCGCGCTGCGCAGCTACCAGGGGGCCGTGGTGCTGGTGACCCACGACCCGGGCGCGGCCAACGCGCTCAACCCCGAGCGGGTCATCGTGCTGCCCGACGGCACCGAGGACCACTGGTCGGCCGATTATCTGGAGCTCGTGTCGCTCGCGTGAGGGACACGATCTCACTCGGCGCTGTGTGAATACCGGCCACCGATCACCCGATCGCGTACTATGATCACCCGGACGCGAAAGCCATTCGGGCCAACCGTTCGTCGAAACCTCGGTGCTTTACCTGGTTTTGATCGCGTTCGTGGATCATGATGTCGCTCATCAGTGGATCGGTACGATCCTGTATAGGAGAAGGAGGGCCGCCCGCGTGGCCGACCTGAAGAAAGGTGCCCGCATCACCGGCACCCAACGCGACAAACTGGCGACCGATCTGAAGAAGAAGTACGAGAAGGGCGCGAGCATCCGCG
>JAESFN010000439.1_pt1 | contig 39863 bp, 23 predicted proteins | sample 9269411 | NCBI WGS metagenome assembly JAESFN01 (sample SAMN14505399, study PRJNA617100) | algae metagenome | isolation source: Iphinoe sp. HA4291-MV1 and co-occurring heterotrophs from trail next to... | place: USA: Maunawili Falls, Hawaii | collected 2009-07-25
CAACTTCCTGGCGGGAAGTAGCGCCCCAGCCGCGCGGAGAGATCGATTGCCGGCGCGACCGTTGGCGTGGGCGCAAGCGAGACCGCCCGTTTGCGCGCCGGGGGCTCGATCCATGGGACCGCCGCCACGGCATAGACCCAGTACAGCGTGACGAGCACGGCCAAGGTCGCCGCGGCGCGCGTGGCCTGCGAGCCTTGCGCTGTCTTGGCAACCAACTGCGCGTGCCGCAACACGGGCGAGCAACGGGTCGCCCACTGATTCAAGCGCGGATTGCTGGGCCAATTTGGCATGCGGTTAGGTTTCGTAATGACGGAGCAGTTCGTCCCAGCGCCGCTGCGCCTTGAGAATCTGTTCGATGATCTCCCGCACGGCCCCTTCGCCGCCGGGGAGGCGCGTCACATGCGAGGCACTCTCGCGCACCTCGGTCGTGGCGTTCGCCACCGCGACGCCTAGGCCCGCCCAACGAATCACCGGCAGGTCAGGCAGGTCGTCGCCGATATAGCACACCTGCTCCGCGGTCAGGCCAAGCTCAGAAACGAGTTGGCGCACCGCAGGCAGCTTTTTGTCGACCCCCTGCCGGACGAGCTCGATGCCGAGCTCGGCGCAGCGCACCATCACGATGTGCGAGTTGCGGCTCGTCACGACGCCGAACCGCAGGCCGGTTTTCTGCCACAGACGAATGCCGAGGCCGTCGTGAATGTGGAAACGTTTGGTTTCGATGCCCTGGTTGTCGTAAACCACGCCGCCGTCGGTGAGCACGCCGTCGACATCGGACAGCACGAGCTGCACGGCCAGCAGGCGATCTTCAAGCGTTTTAGACATAAGATGCTTCGGAGTGGCTAGCGGTGCAGAGTAAGGGCAGGACCGGCGGGGGCGTCGTCTTCGATCGCGGTGGTGGGCACCGTGTTGCCGGCCGAAACGAGATCGGTAATATCGAGCAGGCCGAGTGGCAGGCCGGCTTCGTCGACCACCGGCAGCTCGCTGAACTTCCGCTCCGCCAAGATCGACAGCGCGTCTTGCAGCATGCTGCCAACGGGCACGGTGCAAGGAGAGCGGGTCATGACTTCGTGAATCGGACGATCGAGCGCCGCATCGCGGCGGTTCTCGAACAGGCGAGCCAGATCGCTATCGGTGAAGAGCCCCGAAAGCTTTCCTTGGGCGTCGAGCAGCAAGATCGCGCCGCTGCGGCGGCCGCCTTGTCCGGGCATCGCCAGGATCTGCCGCACGGTCAGCGTGTCGCGCGCCGTGCGGCATTCATCGAGCGAGCGCATGGTTTCTTCGACACGCATGAGCTTTCGTCCCAGACTGCCGGCCGGGTGAAAGCGGGCAAAGTCGGCCGGGCCGAAGCCCCGCAGCCGGCTGACGACCAGCGCCAGCGCGTCGCCCACGGCGGCCATCACGGTGGTGCTCGTGCTCGGGGCGAGGCCGAGCGCGCAAGCTTCTTGGAGCGGTCCCATCTCGAGAACCACGGTGGCCGCTCGTCCCAAACTGCTCGTGCGCTTGCCGGTGATGGCGACCATGCCGCGCGAGAACCGCACCAGCGACGGCAACACGCGCGTGAGTTCTTCCGTTTCGCCGCTTTGCGAGAGGGCCAGCACCACGTCGCCGGCGCCGACCTTGCCCAGGTCGCCGTGAACGGCTTCGCCCGGATGAAGGAAATGCGCGCGAGCGCCAGTGGAGCAGAGCGTGGCCGTGATCTTTTGGCCGATCAGTCCGGCCTTGCCCATACCGGTAACGATGACGCTGCCCTGGCACTGATGGATCAAGTCGACCGCGGCGCAGAACGTGGAGTCGAGGCGCTGGGCCACCTTGAACAAGGCCTGCCCTTCGATCTGCATGATCTCGCGCGCATAGCGCAGTTGCTCTGCGGGTGAGAACGATTCAGCGCTGCGCGGTGCGGTGCTCACGGGCGGCCCTCCTTGACCTGGCGTGGAGCTTGGAGCGTACGCCGGCTCGGGGCGGCCCGAGCGCGGCGGGGAATTCTAGCGACAACCCGCCGTTTTGGGCAACGCACGAACCGGCGCACTATCCGCGGCACGCTGGCGCAGCCCACGAGCAATTTGCCCCGTGGCATGCAATTCGCCTTCGCCGGAGTCGCGTTTGTTGCGGCCTCGCCGCGCTGGGAATTGAAAATCGGCGGCAGCCCTTATCTCTCTTGAGGTTGAAGCTGCCGGCCGACGATTGCGAAGCGAAAAGCAGCGCGATTGGAATTGTAAGAATTGCAGGCTCCGGTCATGATGTGGCCCACTCGAGACCCACAACCGAGAGACCGATCCCAGCGTTTGCTTGGTCGTCTCACGACGGCGTTGCCGGCAGGAGGCTGGTGCGTGCGTCGCGAGCAAGTGAGCGTCGGTCTGAAACCCGCGGCGACAGGGACGTTGCCAGCCAAGCGAAGGGCCTCTGCCCGGCGCGGAAGCTTCGCGTCCGCCTTTCGCCAGTGCTTGTCCGCTCGTCGGGACGACGTTGCGGCTGCTCTCATCCATCAAGTCCAAGGAGGGACGTCATGGTCGCCTGGCCGCTTCTTGCCTTTGCGCTTCTGACTCAGGCAGCGCCCGACACGGTGCTGCTCGACTTCTACTCCGATGCTTGCGCGCCCTGCAAAATGATGGATCCGCTGGTGGCCCAACTCGTGGCCCGCGGCTACCCCGTGAAAAAAGTCAACGTGATGCAGGACCCGCAGCTTGCCGCGCGGTTCAACGTGACCGGCGTCCCCTGCTTCGTCATGCTCTGCCGGGGTCGCGAGATCGACCGCGAGGTGGGCGCCACCAGCCAAGACCGGCTGAAGCAAATGCTCGATCACGCGGTCGCCGAGCTTTCGACCGAAGCACCGGGGCCAACGCGCCCCGCTCACTCGCCGAAGGCCTTGGGCCAGTCGCCCGATCCGGTGGCGCCCTCGGACCCATTCGACATGCCGGCGAGCCAACCAGCGCCGATGGCTCAGTCGGGGGCAGCGGTGGCCGGTGCGGGCAACGGCTCGATCGATCGCCAACTGCTGAACGCCACGGTGCGGCTGACGGTTGACGACGCCAGCGGACAATCGATCGGGTCGGGGACCATCATCGACGCTCAAGGGGGCGCCATTTTGGTGCTGACTTGCGGCCACATCTTCCGCGAGTCGCAAGGCAAGGGACGCATTCACGTTTTGGTCAACACGGCCGCCGGCCCGCAGCCCTGCGCCGGGAAACTGCATTCCCACAGTTTCGAGCCCGATTTGGCCCTCGTGGTCGTCGAGTCGGTGGGCGCAGTGCAGCCCGCACGGATCGCCGGGGCGGGCTATCGTCCGGCCAAGGGAGAGAGTGTTTACACCGCCGGCTGCGACTTCGGAAAGCCCGCCACCTCGGCCGCGACGCGAATCACGGCGGTCGATAAGTTCACGGGCCCGTCGAACGTAGAAGTCGCCGGCGAGCCGGTGCAGGGGCGCAGCGGCGGCGGACTGTTCAATGCCCGCGGCGAGCTCATGGGCGTGTGCAACGCGGCCGATCAGCAGGCGCACGAAGGCGTCTACGCGGGTTTGAGCTCGATCCACCAGATGCTGACGGAGAAGGGCCTAGCGAGTGTGTTCGCCGGGCCTGGCGCTCCCGCCGTGGCCGAGCACCCCATGGTAAGTCAGCCCGCTGCGCAGGCTCTGGCTGGCCCGGCCGCGACTCCGCGGGAATTCGACCAATTCGCCGTGGCCCAAGAGGCCGCGCTCGAGCGATTGCAGGAATCGACCGGCGCCGAGGTGATCTGCATCGTGCGCAATGGCGCGCAATCGAAGAGCGAGATCCTGGTGCTCGACCGCCCCTCGCCCGACTTCATGCACATGATGACGAGCGAAGGCCGTCGACAACCGCGCGGGCAGCTCACGTCGTTCAACGTACCGCGCACGCCCGCCAAGCGAGCGGTAACGCAGCCGGTCGAGTCTTCGGACGGATGGCGCTCGCATCAGCCGCGCTAGCGCGATCGGCAAGCGTTTGAGAAGCAACGAACCCTGCGGGGCCGGCTGAACGAAGGCCGGCTCCGCAGGGTTTTTTCGTTGGGCTGCGCGGTTCGTCGCGGGCTCCCCCCGGCGGCTCGCCGGGGCTAAATAGGCGCGAAACACCCTTCGCGGTCTGCTCGCCCCCCCGTTGCGTCACCGAGGATAGGTCCCTCTTAAGGCGATTTTAGGTTCACTTCACGGGGATATCAGCCGGCGCAAATAGAGTTCCTCTGAAGACCGTGAATAGGCGTCACGCCTGGGAGGAACCAATGAAGAATCGCATCTCGCTAGACCCGGTACTCACTTGGGACAACGTGTGCGTCGGCCTGGGATTCCATGCCGCGTGCGCAGCGACCTGGGCAGCGATGCTCGTGCTAGGACTCTGGGGACGACCCGAGGCGAGCACTTCTGAGCCGGCGCCAGCGCACCCATCGGCCATGCGAGCAGCGAACCGCTCGGAGACGGCCAATACGACGCGTGCCGCTGGCCGCAACGTCGAACGCACGCGTTCTGCGACGCTGGCCGGCTTCGATTGGTGAAATGTGGCGACGAGCGGGCCAGCGTGGGCGTTCGACTCAAGCCACCGCCGGCGCGGGGAATTCGGTCAGTGCAACGGTTGTTGCCCGAGCAATCCGGGCAGCCGCTACGTCGACTACACCGAAGGCCATGCATCTCTATTGCCGTCGCGCATAGCAACTCCGGCGTGGCAGGCCTTCGCTAGTTCGCATGGGAGCTCGAGTTGCGGCGAGCGCCCGATTGCGTCTGCCACGGCCCTTCTTGTGCCGCGCGACGCCCATTGCCCTTGCTGAGCAATTTGTCACCAAGGGTCGCTTGAGCCGGGATTCTCGCGGCGCTAGACTTCAGGTGCCCCCCAGGTTACGAAACCTGCGGCGGAATTCGGATCGAGGCACCGTGTCAGAGTCGCTGAATGGGTCGGATGATCGTTTCGTTCGGCAGGCCTACTCCGATCCTCGGGTCGAAGCGTATCCATCCCGGCAGCCCCTTCTCTGCTGCGCAGCTCCCTTCGACCGCCGTTTGTCCACTGTGCCCTCCCACCAAGCTTGCGAGTTGGCTGCCCCCTGTCCGCGCGTGGCGGAGCGAGTGCGAGCAGCCTGTCGATTCGTTCAGGTCGCCCGTCCAGGTTGCTGCTGCGTGGCCAAGCTCGAGTTCCAGGCCGTAGAACAGCACAAGTGCCCAGTGCCCTTCGCGACGACCGCCGCCCCTAATCTTACGAGTCCGTAACATGAAAACCTTGGTGGTCGAAGCATTGGTCCTGGGGCTGTCTTGCCTGTTGCTAACGGGTTGCCAGGAAACCAAGGGGGAGGAAGAGCACGCCCACGAGGCTCACGAAGCGCACCACCAGATCGTGGTGACGAGCCCCAAGGCGCAGGATGTCGTGCTCACGCAGCCTTACGTCTCGCAGATCCACTCTCGTCGGCACATTGAGCTCCGCGCCCTGGAAGAAGGCTATCTCGAGGAGGTCGAGGTCAAGGAAGGGCAAGCGGTCAAGAAGGGCGACCCGGTGTTCAAGGTGTTGCCCGTCCTCTACAAGGCGCACTACGACGCCGAGAAGGCCGAAGCCGAAGTCGCCCGAATCGAATACGAAAACACCAAACGCTTGAGCGGCGGCAACCAGCCGGTCGTTTCCAAGACCGAGGTCGCCCTCTACGAGGCCAAGTTGGCCAAGGCGCTCGCCGAGGTGCAACTGGCCGAGGCGGAACTGAACTTCGCCGTCGTGAAGGCGCCGTACGATGGCATCATCGACCGCTTGCACCACCAGACCGGCAGCCTGGTCAAAAAAGACGAAGTGCTCACCACCCTGTCGGACAACAGCGTGATGTGGGTTTACTTCAACGTGCCTGAGGCCCGGTACCTCGAGTACATGGCCAGCCGGCACGACAAGAAGGCCGAGCGCATCGAACTCGTGCTTGCCGACGGCTCCACCTTCCCGCAGACGGGAACGATCTCGGCGATCGAGGGGCAGTTCAACAACGAGACTGGCAACATCCCCTTCCGTGCGGATTTTCCGAACCCCACGGGCCTGCTCCGTCACGGCCAGACGGGAACCGTGTTGATCCGCCGGACTTTGTCCAACGCCGTCGTCATTCCGCAACGGTCGACGTTCGAGTTGCTCGACAAGCGCTATGTGTTCGTAGTAGGCGAAGATGGCGTGGCGCATCAACGGCTGATCGAGGTTAGCGCCGAACAGGATGACACGTTCATCATCGAGAGCGGACTGGACGCCAACGACAAGATCGTTCTGGAAGGCGTGCGCGAGGTTCGCGACGGCGACAAGCTGGAGTTCGAGTTCCGTAACCCGGATGAAGTGCTGGTGAACCAGAAGTTCCACGCCGAATAGGCTGCTGTTCCCTCCTCCCTCTATCGCCCTATCCCTCCGCGAGCGCAACGCTTTTCGCCTAATCCGTGTTCACCAAAATTCTCTATCGTCCGGCGCTTGCGATCGTCATCGCCATCATCCTCCTCTTCTTGGGGGTGCTGGGAATGATGACTCTTCCGATCGCACAGTTCCCAAACATCGCGCCGCCGACGGTGATGGTCTCCATCTCCTACCCCGGGGCCAGCGCCAACGTCTTGGTCGATTCCGTTCTGATTCCGCTCGAGCAATCGATCAACGGCGTGCAGAACATGCGCTACATGACCTCGTCGGCCACCAGCGCCGGCGAGGCGGCGATCATCATCTACTTCGAGCCCGGCACGGATCCGAACATCAATGTCGTGAACGTGCAGAACCGGGTAAACATCGTGCAGTTCCAGCTCCCACCGCTCGTGGTGCGCGAGGGCATCCTCGTGAGCCAGGTGGTGCCGAGCATGCTGATGTACGTCAACATCTTCAGCACCGACCCGCAGGCCGATCAGAAAGACCTGTTCAACTTCGCCAACGTCTATGTCATGCCCCGCCTCAAGCGGATTCAGGGCATGGGCATTCCCCGCAACCTGGGCAACCGCGTCTTCGCGATGCGGGTCTGGCTCAACCCAGACAGCATGCGGCGCTATCGGATCTCTTCCGAAGACGTGATGAAGGCGCTCGAGGAACAGAGCATCATCGGGTCGCCAGGGCGATTAGGCCAGGCAACAGGTAAGACCTCGCAGTCGAAAGAATACGTGCTGACCTATGTCGGGCGCTACAACAAGCCCGACCAGTACGAGAACATCATTCTGCGCGCTAACAGCGACGGCGAGATCCTGCGGCTGAAGGACGTTGGCGAGGTCGAATTGGGCCCGCAGTTCTTCGACATCTACTCGGACATCAATGGGCATCCCGCGGCGTCGGTCGTGCTCAAGCAAGCCCCCGGCTCGAACGCCGCCGAGGTGATCGAGGCCATTAAGAGCGAGCTCGAGCAAATCAAGGCGGAATCCTTTCCGCCTGGCATGGACTACGAGTTCGCCTACGACGTTTCCCAGTTCTTGGACGCGTCGATCGAGAAGGTGCTGCACACGCTGCTCGAGGCGTTCATCCTCGTTTCGCTCGTCGTCTTCTTGTTCTTGGGCGATCTGCGCTCCACGCTCATTCCCACGCTCGCGGTGCCCGTTTCGCTGATCGGCACCTTTTTCGTTCTGCAGATGGCGGGGCTCTCGATCAACCTGATCACGTTGTTCGCCATGGTGCTGGCGATCGGCGTCGTGGTCGACGACGCGATCGTGGTGGTCGAGGCGGTCCACGCCAAGATGGCTGAGAAGCACTTGCAGCCGTACCGCGCGACGCTCGAAGTCTTGCATGAGATTTCGGGCGCGATCGTCGCCATTACCTTGGTGATGACGGCCGTATTCGTGCCGGTCACTTTCATTCCGGGACCGGTCGGCCAGTTCTATCGCCAGTTCGGCATCACGATGGCGACCTCGATCATTCTCTCTGGCGTCGTCGCCCTGACGCTGACGCCCGTGCTCTGCGCGATGATTCTCAAGCCCCATGGAGCGCACCACGAAAAAACGGCTGCCGAACCGCGCCGCGTCGACAAGCTGCGCAAGTGGACTAAGCTTCTGCTCTATGCCGTGGGCGGCTTGCTGGTGTTGGGCGGCGTCACCTACGTGGCGTACGAATTGTGGGGTCCGTTCGGCTTCTTGTTCGTGCTGCTGCCGTTCATTCGGCGCCCCTTCGACATGCTTGTCGAAAAGATCACCGGCGGCTACACCGCGATCGTGCGGGGCATCGCCGCGCGGCGGATTCTGACCATGGTCATCGTCGGGGTCTTCGCCGCGGGCGTTGTCGTGGTCAACACGCGGCTTCCCTCGGGCTTTATCCCGGGCGAGGACCAAGGCATCATCTACGCGGTGCTCCAAACGCCGCCGGGCTCCACGCTCGAGTACACCAACGCCAAATCCCTCGACCTCGAAGCAGTCGCCAAGAAGCTCCCGGAAGTCACCTCGGTTACGTCGTTGGCCGGCTACGAAGTGCTGACCGAAGGCCGCGGTTCGAACTCGGGAACCTGCATCATCAACCTGAAGAGCTGGAACGATCGCAAGCGGACTGCGCGCGAGCTGATTCAGGTGCTCGAGGAAGAGTGCCGGAGTATCGGCGACGTGAGGCTCGAATTCTTCGAGCCACCGGCGGTGCCTGGCTTCGGTACGGCAGGCGGCATTTCGCTGCTCGTGCTCGACAAAACCTTCTCCGGAGATTACACGCGGCTCGGCGAAGTGACCGAGAAGTTCATGGCGGATTTGAAGAAGCGCAAGGAGCTGGCCAATCTCTTCACCTTTTACGCCGCCAACTATCCGCAGTACGAGCTGACCATCAACAACGACGCCGCCATGCAGAAGGGGGTGTCCATCAAGAAGGCGATGGACAACCTGAATATTCTGATCGGCAGCACCTGGGAGCAAGGCTTCATTCGCTTCAACCAGTTCTATAAGGTCTTCGTGCAAGCCAAGCCGGAGTTCCGGCGGTATCCGGAGGACTTGGACAATCTGTTCGTCGAGAACGACAAAGGCGAGATGGTGCCCTACTCCGCGTTCATGACGCGGGAGAAGAAGCAGGGCCTGAACGAGATCACGCGGTACAACTTGTACACCTCGGCCGCTATTCAGTGTGCGCCGGCGATTGGGTACAGCACGGGGCAAGCGATTCAGGCAATCAAGGAGGTCGCCGCCCAGTCGCTGCCGCGCGGTTTCGACGTCGGTTGGTCAGGCCTCTCCTACGACGAGGCGGCCAAAGGCAACGAGGCGATCTACATCTTCTTGGTCGTCGTGGCCTTCGTGTATCTCGTGCTCGTCGCGCAATACGAAAGCTTCATCCTGCCGTTGGCCGTCATCCTGTCCTTGCCGGTGGGGCTCTTCGGCTCGTTTCTCTTGCTGCAGGGCATGGGCCTGGCCAACGACGTCTACGCCCAGATCGGCCTCGTGATGCTCGTGGGCTTGTTGGGCAAGAACGCGATTCTGATCGTCGAGTTCGCGGTTCAGCGGCGCTCGGAAGGGCTATCGATCAAGGAAGCCGCCATCGAAGGCGGCAAACTGCGGTTCCGCCCAATTCAGATGACTTCCTTCGCCTTCATCGCAGGTCTGCTTCCGCTGGTGCTGGCCACAGGCGCGGGAGCGATTGGCAACCGCACTATCGGCAGCACCGGCGTCGGCGGCATGCTCGTAGGCACGGTGGTCGGCGTTCTGGTGATTCCGGGCCTCTACTACCTCTTCGCCAAGATCTCCGACGGGCGCAAGCTTTTGAAGGACGAAGTGGCTGAGCCCCTCACCGAGGTTTTCAAGCAGCATGAACTCGAGCCAGACGACGAAGCAGATCACCTGCCGGACGGCGGGGAGCCGCACGGGCACGATTCGCACTAGCGGTCGACGGGCAGAGTTCTCGAACGCCGGTCTGGCCAACGCGCGGCTGCTCAGAGCGCGGTTGTACCTTCGGGCCGACCGGTAGTATTCACGGCGCGGGAATATAAACCGGCCCCCATGTAGCTCGGGCGGAATTCTCCTAGCGCCGTCGGCACGCTGGCCGCGGCGTCAGCACTCCCTGCCGGCGCCGTTTGGGCCCGCGCCTGGGAGCGAGTCTTCGCCGGACGAGCATAAAGCGCGTCCCGCTCGTACGGCACCCAGCGATCCCGCTGCCAAACAAGCCAAGAGCGCTCGGGCGTCCAGTACCACCACAGATCGTCGTGCCAACGGAAGCGCCAACCTTCGACGGCGCCAGGCTGAGAGCGGTCCTCAGCAGATCGAGGACTTTGCTGAGTTTGCTGCTCGAGCGAACGAACTTCGTCCGGATTGAAAGGCGTTTGCGCTGCTGATCCCGCCGCTCCTCCAGCGCCAGACTCATCGCGAGCATTCTGCCCCGTGAGCGGCATGTCGACGCCGCTCGACATGGGACGTTGGTTGACTGTGCTCGCCGCCTCGCCCGGAGGCAACTGTGATTGGCCTGCCCCGTAGAGGCCGCCGGAGACGCCGGGAGCACCGATGGTTCCTTGCGCCGCCGGGGCGGCAATGCCTGGTCCTTGCAACGTCTCGCGGCCGCCCGGCTGATTGAGCGCATTGGGGGGCGAAACCGCTCCGCCAGGGGATGAGCCAGGCAACGATCCAACGCCGCCCGCTGCGCCTGAGCCAGCCGGAGCGATCGGAGAACTTCCGGCCGCAGGCAGCGCGCCTCCGCCCGGACTAGCTCCGACCCCGGCAGCTCCACCAGGCGTGGCCCCTGCCCCAGCGGTCTGCGCCGTGGCTCGCCCCGCGCTAAGTGATCCGGCCAACAAAATGAGCGCTAAAATGCGAATCCGCCAACTCATGACAACCTCCCGAAGCGAATGCCTAGTTTCGGTTTACCGAGATGCACTTCTCATTCCAAATGGGTAAGGAGGTCGACCTGCGCCGTGGCGAACCTTCGCGAAGGCCGGTGTGTCTGCACGGATCAACGTTAGTAGATTCGTATTTCCTTCCGGTGTGGCCTGCATGAACAAGCCTTGGTACGAGACCTTCTTTACCGGCGTAGCGCTCGATTTTTGGCGGGCGGCCGTGCCTGCGGAGCATAGCGATGCCGAAGCAGCGTTTCTGACAGAAGAACTTGCCGTCGCTCCGCCGGCCCGCTTGCTCGACGTGCCTTGTGGAGACGGCCGCCTGGGCGTGCGGCTAGCGGCTCGGGGTTACGCAGTCACAGGACTCGACATTTCGGCGGAGAACGTCGCCACGTGTCGCAGCGCAATGCCGGGTGGAGCTGCGGCCGAATGGATCGAAGCCGACATGCAGCAGTTGCCAGTAGCGGGCCCGTTTGCCGGCGCCTACTGCTGCGGCAATAGTTTTGGCTATCTCGAGTATTCAGCTCAGCGGCAGTTTCTCGAGCGTGTAGCCTCGGTCCTCGAGCCGGGCGCGCGGTTCGTCGTCGACGCCAGCGTTGCGGCCGAAACGCTGTTGCCGAAGCTCGAGGAGCGGGCGTGGTACGAGGCAGGCGGTATCCACTTCCTGATCGAAAACCACTATGCAGCGGCCGACAGCAGGCTCGACACGACCTGCACGTTCCTCTGGAACGGACGGCAAGAAGTGCGGCGCTTCTCGCACTTCGTTTACACCGTGGCCGAGATCCGCCGCATGCTGGCCGCAGCAGGCCTGCCGACGATCGCCCTTTACGGCGGCATCGACCGCAGCCCGCTGGAGTCTTCGTCGCGGATGGCGCTGCTGGTGGCCGAGCAAACAAAGTAAGCCGGTCGAGCCCGGGCATCCCGCCGTCCATTTCGCAGATCGAACGCTCTTAAGTCAGCGCTCTTCGCACAAGCAAGCGGCTTGCCGCTTCGCGATTGGGCCAACGGGCTCGTCCTGAGAACCGGTTGCCTGCGCCCCAACAAAAAAGCCCGGCCCAAGGACGTTCCTTGGACCGGGCCCGAAGTTGCTCGAACTCGAGCGAAGCTTAGAACACGCGGCGGCCGAACAGGCCGACGAAGCGGGGCTTCACCACGTTCTTCGGCGCCGAGGCGTAAGCCTCGAACTGAGCGGGCGCCGAAGCGTCGGCACAGCCGCTGCCGCAGTCGCTGACCGGGGCGCAACCGCCGCAGCCGTTGCTCACCGGCACCTGAATGGTCTTCGGCACCATCTTGCACACGCGGACTTGAACTTCCTTGTCCTCGGTGTAGGGCACCATCACGGTGTAGGGAACTTGCTTCTCTTGCGCCACGCACTCATAGCGGGTGACGTTGTAGGTCTTCTCACGCTGCTCGCGCACCATTTCAGTGTAGCGAACTTCCTTGGTCTGCTGCTCGGGCACGTACTTGCAGACCTTGTAGGTCTTCTCGCGCTGCTCTTGCACCATTTCGGTGTAGTTGACTTCCTTGGTTTGCTGCTCGGGCACGTACTTGCAGACCTTGTAGGTCTTCGTGCGCGTCTCGGGCTTGCAGACCGTGGCGGTGTAGGTGTAGGGCACCTCTTCGCGAACCGGCTTCAGCACCGTGCAGGGAACTTCTTCACGCACGATGTTGGCGACCCACACCTTGCGGGTGGCCGGGCCACAATCGCCGCAACCGCCGCAGGAACCACAGCCGCCGCACGAACCGCAACCGCCGCAGCCAGCGCTGCCGCCGCCGCAATTCGACGCGACTTCTTCCCAGTGACCGTGATCACGGCAGACCGTGCGGGTCACGGCGGTCGGCACCATCTTGCATACGGTGCGCGTGCCTTGGCGTTCCTCCTGATGAGGAACCATCACGGTGTATTCCTTGGTCACGTCCTCGTAGGTCGGCTTCATCACGGTGTAATTCACCGTCTTGGTCTTCTGGACCGGTACGCACACCGTGTAGGTCTTGGTTACGTCTTCATAGGCGGGCTTCATCACGGTGCAATTCACCGTCTTGGTCTTCTCGACCGGCACGCAGACGGTGTAGGCCTTGGTCACGGCCTCGGTCTTCGGCACGCGCACGTTCACCGTGATCGTCTTCACTCGCTCTTCAGGGCGGCACTTGGTGACCTGCACGGTGCGGGTTTGCGTTTCCCAAGTGGGAACCATCACGGTCTTTTCGACATACGTGGGGGCCGTGGGAGCGCAGTCGACGGCAGCCACAGCGCCGCAATCCGAGGCAGGGGCGCCACAATCCGAAGTGGCACAGTCCGAGCAGCCGCCGCAGGCAGACACGCCGCCGCAGCCGTGGCCGCGACGATGGCGACCCAAGAATTCACCCCGCCCGGTCTCGACCATCGTCGTCAAGAGCAGCAGCGGAACCAGACACAATCCAAGTTGTTTCACGGTCGTTCTCCTTCGTCTTCCCAGGTTCAGAGCAGCCGGATCTATGAGGGTCGATCTCCGCGGGCAACAGTATCCGCTTACGGCGCGCCGTCAATCCGCCGGACGGGGGGACTTTTTTGTCCGGGATGCGTAGTTATACGCAAAAGACCCCGGAGTAAAAGCACTATGCACGGAAAACTCACACCGGCCTGAAGAGGATGTAATTGCCAGCACGTTACTAGGGGAACGTTGAGCCGCGCTCTCCGGCAGGTACCGTCCGCCGAGAGCCGCGTGAATATGCACGCTTCCGACGTTCGGCCGCGGTTGGGCTCCCGGCGTGACGAGGGCCGAGGAACGGCGTTACCGCCCCCTCTTGTGGGTGGTTTTGATGCGTCGAGAGTTTTCCTGTTTTGGCAAACTTTGCGGATTTTTCGCCTCGTGGCAGTGTTGCGGGCTGTGCCGGCGCTGCGTGTTTCAATTGTCCGGCGATGAATTCTGGTCGAATCGAAACATGGGTTCGTCGCGAAGGAAAATGTCGAACACCCAGCCGTTTAGCTACGGCCAAACGGAAGCCAGGCGGAGCGGGACAAGGTTCCCGCCGTTCTCTACCAAGGAGGGGATCCCTAAATGTCCGTGCGCATTTTTCGCGGGCTGTCTGCATTGACGCTCGTCTTGGGCCTGACCGGAATGCCGGTTTTCGCTCAAGGAATTCCTCAAGCCGGCTTCCCCGGCCAGGGCGCTTCGCTGGTCTCGTTCTACGACGAAGACCCGGCCGCCCCCGCCCCGATCCCCGACGAGCACGCGGCTGCCACGCCGGCGCCGTCGAGCAACAGCCTTGCCGCGGGCTGCAACACCTGCGGCGGCAACGTTGCCAACGATTGCGGCTGCGATCTCGGCTGCGACACCTGCCCGAACTGGACCGTGTCGGCCGGCGCGGTGTTCCTGCAGCGCGAGGCCGGCAGCGCCGTGTTCCTCAACACGCCCGGCACCACGTTCAACGTGCCCGACGCTCCGCTGCAAGCGGGCGGTCGCGTGTCGCTCATCAAGCACCGCGACAACGGTCTGGACTACGAGTTCGCCTACTTGGGCTTCGGCTCGGGAACCGGCTTCAACTTCGCCTCGGGCAATTTGCTTGGCGGCGTGGCGGTTCAAAACGGCTCGTCGATCAACTTCGTAAATCCGCTGGCGATCATCGAAGACGGCTTCCTGATTTCGAGCCTGCAGTCGAACGTGAACAGCATCGAGGTCAACGTTCGCGAGAACGTGAGCGAGAACCTGACGCTGCTCGCCGGCTTCCGCTGGATCAACCTGAACGAGCGGTTCACCTACTTGTTCCAGTTCCCCTTGGCGAGCATCATCGGCAACACGCAAGCCGACAACAACCTGCTCGGCTTCCAGGTCGGAGCCGACGGCGTGATCTACGACTTCGGCCGCTTCCGCATCGACGGCATCGCCAAGGCCGGTATCTACGGCAACCTGGCTCAGAACACCAGCGCGATTGCCGCGATTCCTCTCCCCGGCGTGTTGGCTTACTCGCACAACACCACGACCGTGGCGTTCGAAGCCGATGCCCGCATGGGCGGTACCTATCAGCTCACGGATCGCTTCGCGGTTCGTGGCGGTTACCAGGTCATGTGGCTGGAAGGCGTGGCCTTGGCCTCGCACCAGATTCCGGTCACCAACTGGGACACGCTTCGCGGCGTCCACACCGGCGGCAGCCCGTTCTATCACGGTGCTTACGTCGAAGCGATGTTCAGCTGGTAGTGCAAGCGTTCCTTCCTGGGTGAGTGCGCCCGTTTGAACCTCGGGGCGTCGGCCACGGCCGGCGCCCCGAGGTTTTTTTGTTTTGCTGCGCCCCGCAGCCTCTGCACACGAGAATCGATCTGCCGCTTGCGGCGGCCAGCAGCCGTCGCCACCATAGGGGCGTGTTGCCCCCAGGCGCGGAAAGTTCGTTTCTCTCGTGTGCGGAATCTGACTATGGCGGCGAATTGTCGATGGCTCACGGCGCTGACCTTGCTGTTCTATTGCCCGCTGATGGCCGTGGCGCAAGAGCCGGCGGCCACCAAGGCCGATCTCGACCTGTCCGCATACTTCCGACAGCAAACCGCGCAGCTCGACGACGGCTGGCTCAGCAAGTTGCCGTCACTCGAAGCCTGGCAGGCCAAACGGCCGCAGCTCGAGCTGCAGTTGCGCGAAATGTTGGGGCTGCATCCCTGGCCCGTTAAGAACCCGCTCAAGGCTCAAGTCACCGGCTCCGTCGAACGCGACGACTTTCGCGTCGAGAAGCTGCATTTCCAATCGCGGCCGGGCCTGTACGTAACCGCGAATCTGTATCTGCCGAAGCAGATCGACAAGCCGGTACCCGTCGTGCTCTATGTCTGCGGCCATGGGCCCGTAAAGAAAAACGGCGTGAGCTACGGGAACAAGGTGTCGTATCAGCATCATGGCGCCTGGTTCGCCCGCCATGGCATCGCCTGCCTGACGATCGACACGCTGCAGCTCGGCGAGATTGAAGGCCTGCACCACGGCACCTATCGCGAAGGGATGTGGTGGTGGCTCAACCACGGTTACACACCGGCGGGCGTTGAGGCTTGGAACTGCGTGCGGGCGCTCGATTACTTGGAAACGCGGCCCGAGATCGACGCCACGCGGATGGGCGTCACTGGCCGCAGCGGCGGCGGGGCTTATAGCTGGTGGATCGCGGCCCTCGACGAGCGGATCAAGGCTGCCGTGCCGGTGGCCGGCATCACCGATCTCGAAGATCACGTGGTCGATGGCTGCGTCGAGGGGCACTGCGACTGCATGTACTTCGTGAACACGCACGGTTGGGACTACGCCACGGCGGCAGCGCTCATTGCGCCCCGCCCGCTGCTGCTGGCCAACACCGACCATGACGAGATCTTTCCGCTGGCCGGGGTGATGCGCATCTATGGGAAGCTTCGTCACGTCTACGATCTGTACGGCGCGGCCGACAAGCTGGGTTTGAACATCACGCCCGGCGGTCACAACGATACGCAGGATCTGCAGATCCCCGCCTTCCGCTGGCTCGCCTATCACCTGAAGAACGGCGACACCGGCATCATCAGCGATGCGGCCGTGCCGTTCTTCGAGCCGGAAGAACTGAAGGTCTTCGAGAAACTGCCAGACGATCAAAAGAACACGCGCATCCAAGAGGAGTTCGTGCCGCTCGCCGGCCAAGCCAAGCTGCCGCAGGACTTGCGCGATTGGGAACGGCTGCGGACGGGCGCTATGACGCTCTTGCGCGAGAAGAGCTTTCGCGGTTGGCCGCGAGAACCCGGCGTGCCGGCGGCGATCGAACTAGCCGCCGTCTCCGCCGACGGCGTACGGCTCACGGTCTATGACTTGGAAACGCAGCCCTCGGTTGACGTGCGTTTGATCGCGCTCGCGGCCGATCAGGCGGGGCCCGTGGCGCGCGCCACTTTGCAAGTGGCCGACGCCGAGCAGTGGCAAAATCTGTTGTCGGCGTTGCGAGTTCACTTCGGCGAAGCGCTGCCTGGTGAAACCGGAACGGGACAAGACGTGGCTGCTTGGAACAAGCTGAAAGCCAAGCTGACCGAGGGGCAAGCGCTGCTGTTTCTCGCGCCTCGCGGCATTGGCCCCTCCGCTTGGTCTGGCGACGAGCGGAAGCAAACGCAGATCCAACGACGCTTCTACCTGCTGGGCCAATCTCTCGATGGCATGCGCGTGTTCGATATCGTTCAGGCAGTTCGCGCGCTGCGAAGCATCGAGCGCTTTCGAGAGCCGCCGCTCACGCTCACGGCGCGCCGGGCAATGGCGGGCAACGCGCTGTATGCATCGCTGTTCGTTGACGGGGTGAATCGCCTCCGGTTGATCGACCTACCGGGCACTCATCGCGATGGGCCCATTCTTCTGAATGTCAGCCAGATCTGGGAGATGCCGCAGGCTGTTACCGCGGCAATGGAACGGATGCCGGTGGAGTTGGTCGCCCACAAACTGGCCAATCCGTGGGCGTACCCTCGGTCCGTGGAGACGATCTTGCAACGACCCGCGCCACAACTGCGCATCACCACGCTGCGCACGGACGAATCACAGGAGTAGTTTGCCTGATGTCCGTCCTGGTGCTCGGTTCGATCAATACCGATCTGGTCATCCGCGGGCAGCGTCTGCCTGCACCCGGCGAAACGGTGTTGGGGGGAAGTTTCTTCCAGGCTCAAGGCGGCAAGGGGGCTAATCAAGCGGTCGCCGCGGCGCGACTCGCCCGCTCGCCGGTAACGTTCATTGCCGCGGTTGGCGACGACGCCTTCGGTCGCGCCGCCTTGGAATCGCTGGCGGCCGAGAATCTACGAACCGAGTTCATTCAGGTTGTGCCGGGCGAAGCAACCGGCATGGCCTTGATTCTGGTCGACGCGGAGGGCCAGAACCTGATCAGCGTGGCCTCGGGCGCGAACGTGCGTCTGCGGCGCGAAGTGGTTCGCGACCTGCCGGAATCGGTGTACACCGCCGCGAACGTGTTTCTCGTTTCGCTCGAATCGCCGCTCGACACGGTGTTCGCGAGCTTGCACCGCGCCAAGCAAGCTGGCCTGAAGACGATCGTGAATCCAGCGCCGGCCGATCTAGCGTTCGCTGGCCTGGGTGGACTGGCTCTCGTCGACGTGCTCGTGCCCAACGAGAGCGAAGCGGCCGCGCTCACGGAGCGTCCGGTCGAAACGGTGGAAGACGCGATTGCGGCCGGCCAGACGCTGCGTGCCCGCGGCGCGGGGGCCTGCATCGTGACGCTGGGAGCGCGCGGCGCGGCGGTGGTCGAGGAGACAGCCACGGTAATCCCGCCGTTGCCGGTGCAAGCCGTCGACGCGACGGCCGCCGGCGATTGCTTCTGCGGTGCGCTCGCGGTGGCGCTGAGTGAAGGGCGGCCGCTCGTGGAGGCGGCGCGTTGGGCCAATCAGGCCGCGGCGCTCAGTGTGAGCCGAGCGGGAGCGCAGCCTTCGCTGCCGCGGCGTGGGGAGTTAGATCAGCCCAACGAACGGTAACCGGCGCCGCCTAAACTCAACCAGACGACGGTTCTTCCGAAATCGTATCGCGAGCGGCGTGGCGGACGTGGAGAACCATGACGCTGTACTCATGCACGGTATACAGCACTCGATATCGTCCTGACCTCCTGCCATAGACTAGGCAGCGTATGTTGCCTTGAAATGCAGCAGATTCTGCGGCCAATGCGCAGCGATGAGGGTGTGTGGTCAAGGATTGGATCGCATCGAATAGGCCGCTCCGCCAGCGAGCCGCGGCCGCAACAGATCGATCCGCGAGCCATGTCGCTGCCGCTTCGATCTCTCGCTCTGCAGCAGCAGTGACGAATGCTCTATACATCTTCGCGGGCGGCTCGCGTACGAACCTCTTCGAGCGTCGAGATCCTTCCGGCTTCGACATCGTCGAGGCCTTGCTGAATTCCGACGATCGCCTCCAGCCTGTCTACAAGCTCTCGTAGCTTTGCGCGCGAGACCGCGTCGCGCACCGGTAGTTCGTACCGCCCGTCGATCAGCAACGTGATCGGCTCCGCGGCTTTCTGCCGCAGGTAGTTCGAAGCAGCCGTCGTAGAATCCGCCGAGTGGGCGTTTGGCTTATGCATCACTTGCCTCGTTTCAGCTCCCGTGCGACAGCGATCTCGCAATAAATCATAGGCCGGCGCCGGTCTGTAAATCCAGGTTGGCGGCGCGCTCCCGCTTGAGGGCGCCCCCTGCCCCTTTCATAATAGACCTCGCGTCCCGCCCTGCCCGCCTGGAATCCTCCCTGTCGCACTTCGCCTATGAGCCCTCTCGCCGCCGTCGTTGTGTTGGCTGCGTTTGCCGCGGGTGCGGAGGGGGAGGTCGATTTTGCTCGCGATGTGGCCCCGTTGCTCGAACGGAGTTGCGTCCGGTGCCATCATCCATCCGCCAAGCAGGGAGACGTTTCGCTCGTCGATCGCGGCGAGTTGCCGGATGAGTTGATCGTCGCCGGGCAGCCGGCCGAGAGCTACCTGATCGAACTCGTGTCGCCGAGCGCCGACGGCGAGCGCCCCGCGATGCCCAAGGAAGGGCAGCCGCTCTCAGCCGAAGAAATCGCGCTGCTCGCGCGGTGGATCGAGCAAGGGGCGAAGTGGCCCGAGGGGCATCGTCTGAAAGAGCCTCAACGGGCGGGCAAGGACTGGTGGTCGCTGCAGCCGTTGTCGATCGCGCAGCCGCCCCTCGCGCCAGAGACGCCCGCCGCCTGGGCGGCCAACCCCATCGATCGCTTCGTCTTTGCCAAGCTTGCCGAGCAGGGCCTCGCTCCAAGTTCCCCAGCCGATCGCCGCACGCTGATCCGCCGTGTCACTTACGATCTCACTGGGCTGCCCCCCTCGCCTGACGAAGTCACGACGTTCGTCGCCGACAACGCGCCCGACGCCTATGAACGGCTCGTCGACCGCTTGCTCGCCTCGCCGCGCTACGGCGAGCAATGGGGCCGGCACTGGCTCGACGTGGTCCGTTTCGGCGAAAGCAACGGCTTCGAGCGCAATGTGCTGATCAACAGCCTGTGGCCGTTTCGCGACTATGTGATCCGCTCGTTCAACGCCGACAAGCCGTTTGATCGGCTCATCCAAGAGCACCTCGCCGGCGATGCCCTGGCGCCCGACGACCGCGATGCACAGATCGCCACGGCGTTTCTCGTCTGCGGGCCCTACGACAACGTGGGCAACTCCGATCCGCTGCAGGCCAAGGTGATCCGCGCGAACACGCTCGACGAGATCATCCGCGCCTCGAGCGAGGCCTTTCTCGGTCTGACGGTGGGCTGTGCGCGCTGCCACGACCACAAGTTCGATCCGATCACGCAGCGCGACTACTACCAGCTCTACGCCACGTTCGCCGGCGTGCAGCACGACGAACGCACCGTGGCAACCGCGGCTGCGCAGCAAGAACACGCGGCAAAGCTCGCGCCGCTGGTCGCCCAGCGCGATGCCGCGGCGCAGCGGCGCGAAGAGCTCAACCGCGCAATCTTGGAACGCGCCGAAGCTCAAGCGGCCGCGCTCGAGGCCACCTGGCAGCGGCCGCCCGCCGACCGGCATGGTACGGAAGAGAGCTTCGCGCCGGTGGAAGCCCGCTTCGTGCGGCTGACGGTCGAGAGCCGCGAAGATGATCCGCATCACGGCGGCGGCTATCAACTCGACGAGTTCGAAATCTTCACGGCCGATGCCGAGCCGCGCAACGTGGCGCTCGCCTCGACTGGGGCCAAAGCGACCGGCGAGAGCCGACAGGCCAAGGACTTTGCCGGCGCTTACGACGTCGGCTTCACAAACGATGGGAAGTATGGCGCACGGTGGATCGCTGCTGGTCCGCAGTTGACGATCGAGTTGGCGAAGCCGGAGCGGATCAGCAAGGCCGTCTTCTCGACCGATCGCCGCCGCGAACTGCAGCCCGGTGCTTTTGTGGGCGAGTACAAGCTCGAGGCCTCGAGCGACGGCCAATCCTGGACCGAGCTGGCGAGTTCGCGCGACCGCAAGCCGATCTCGCCAGAGCATCGCCGCCGCAGGCTGTTCCTCGCGCAAGTGACGCCGGAGGAGTTGCAACAGCTCGATGCCTTGGCGGCGGAGCGCGATCGCCTGTCGGCGGAGATCGCGGCCGTGCCGCCGCTCGAACGCGTGTGGGCAGGGCGCTTCGATGGCGGCGCGGGCCCGTTCAATCTCTTCTTGGGCGGCGATCCGGCCCGCGTGGGCGACACGGTCGCGCCGGCCAGCCTCTCAACGTTGGCCGCGGCTGCGCCGACCTACGAGCTTTCGTCCGATTCGCCTGAGGCCGAGCGTCGGCTCGCCCTCGCCCGCTGGATCACTGCCGTCGAAAATCCGCTCACGCCGCGCGTGCTGGCCAATCGCCTTTGGCAGGGGCATTTCGGCGTGGGCCTAGTCGACACCTCGAGCGACTTCGGCTTCATGGGCACGAAGCCGAGCCACCCCGAACTGCTCGATTGGTTGGCGCAGCAGGTTCATGCCTCGGGCTGGCGGCTCAAGCCGCTCCATCGGCTGATCGTCACGTCGCAGGCGTATCGCCAAGCTTCGAGCTGGAACGAGCAAGGCGGCGCGATCGACGCCGATGCCCGCTTGCTCTGGCGTTTTCCGCCGCGCCGGCTCGCGGCCGAAGAGATTCGCGACACGCTGCTGAGCGTGGCCGGCAAGCTCGAGCTCGGCGAAGGTGGGCCCGGGTTCCGGCTCTACCAGTATCTCGAAGACAATGTGGCCACCTACGTGCCGCTCGAGGAGCATGGCCCGGAGACCTATCGCCGCGCGGTCTATCATCAGAATGCGCGGGCAGCGCGGGTCGACCTGCTGAGCGACTTCGATTGCCCCGACCCGGCCTTCGCCGCGCCGAAGCGGGCTTCGACTACCACGCCGCTGCAAGCGCTCACCCTGCTCAATCACGGCTTCACGCTCGACATGGCGCGGGCTCTGGCGTTGCGGGTGCAAACGCGCGGCGAAGCGATGACGGGCGACGTGGTGAGCCTTGCGTTTGAGTTGGCGTTTGCGCGCCAGCCAACCACCACGGAGCGGGCAGCGGCCGAGCGGCTTGTGTCCGAGCATGGGTTGGTAGCGCTGTGCCGGGCGCTGCTCAATTCGAATGAGCTGGTGTATTTGGATTGATTCGGTAGGCGCGATCCATTGGTCCGCATAGCGGACCCTACGAGACAGCTAAACTTAGATGCCCATGTCCAAGCCGATCAACAACGATTCTGCCGCCGCGTTGCTTTCGCGCCGCGCGCTCTTCGGGCATGTCGGCACGGCGCTGGCCGGCGTGGGGCTCGCGCATCTTGGCTTGGCTGAAGCGCTCGGAGCCACAGGCTGGCAGCCGGGGCTGGGGCAAACGCATTTCCCGGCCAAGGCCAAGCGCGTCTTGCAGATCTTCTGCCCCGGCGCCGCCTCGCATATGGACCTGTGGGAGCACAAGCCGGAACTCGAGCGGCGCGACGGCCAGCCGATGCCGGGGGAAGAGAACGTGGTGACGTTCCAAGGCAAGAACGGCAACCTGATGAAGAGCCCTTGGCCGTTCGTGCCGGCCGGCGAGTCAGGCAAGCGAATCTCGAGCCTGCTGCCGGAAATGTCGCGGCACGTCGACCGCATTGCCTTTGTCCATTCGCTCACCTCCAAGACCAATACTCATGGGCCCGGCAATGTGTTCATGAACACGGGCTTTGTGGCCGAAGGTTTTCCTGCCGCCGGCGCATGGGCCAGCTACGCGCTCGGCAGCGCGAACGACAACCTGCCGACCTACGTGGCGATTCCCGATCTGCGGGGCGAGCCGCCCAACGGCAAGGCGAATTGGTCGAACGGCTTTCTGCCGGCCAAGCATCAGGCGATCGTGATGGCGGCCCAGCAGCCCGTGCGCAACCTGCAAACGCCGGCCGGCATTGACGCCGACGAAGAAACCGACACGCGGGTCTTCTTGCAACGCTTGAACGAAGAGCATGCCGCGGCCCGCGCTGGCAATTCGGCGTTGCAAGCTCGCGTGGCCTCGTATGAGTTGGCGGCGCGCATGCAGCTTTCCGCGCCCGAAGTGTCGGACCTTGCGAGCGAAACGCAGGCGACCCATCGCCAGTACGGCACCGACGATCCGAACGAGGTGAAGGCCACCTACGCCCGCAATTGCCTGCTCGCCCGCCGGTTGCTCGAACGCGGCGTGCGGTATGTGAACTTGTTCTGTGCCTCGCGAGCATCCGGCGTCGATGGGCTGCTCAACTGGGATGCCCATAAGACGCTCAAGTCCGATTACGAGCGGCACTGCCCGGTGTTCGACCGGCCGACGGCCGCGCTGCTCGACGACCTGGCGCAGCGCGGCCTGCTCGACGACACGCTGGTGCTCTGGACCACCGAGTTCGGCCGCATGCCCACGCATCAGGCCGGCACCACCGGGCGCGACCACAACCCCGACGGCTTTACTTGTTGGATGCTCGGGGCCGGCGTGCGCCCCGGCAGCTACGGCGCGACCGACGAATTCGGCCGCCGCGCGCTCGACCCCAAAACGACCGTCTGGGACTTCTACGCCACGGTGCTCCACCTGCTAGGCTTCAACCACCTCGAACTCACTTATTATCACAACGGCGCACAGCGCCGGCTGACCGACGTGCATGGGCATGTACTCGAGGGGATGCTGAGCTAGGGCGGTTGAAGTTGCGCTTCTGCTTGGGCGTGTTCTTCGCAGGCTGAAGGCTTGCCAGAATGTAGCCGGGGGTCGGCCGCCTCGGCGGTCGACCCCCGGATCACGATCATGTGGGTACTGCATCCTGAAGGGATGCCAGAAGATGCCCCGAGCGGTTCTGCCACCCCGTCGGGGTGGAAAGACAATTAGTCGCGGCATCCGGGGGTAGCGGCTGATCGCCGCGACCCCCGGCTACATTCTGGCAACCCGCTGGGTTGCAACTCGCGGCTCACCGCCTTTGGAACACCTACCGGGCTTTTCATGTTATCGAAGGCAACGGCCAAGTTGCCTCCAAGGCTGGCTGCACAGGCTGGAAGCCTGTGCCACGGATTGCGCAGGCGTGCTCGTCGAGTTCTCGTGGGACAGGCTTTCAGCCTGTCTGTTCGTCGCCACACGAACCGTTCGTTTGAACCCCACGGCCTCCGCGTTCGTATCAGCAGGCGGCCGTCACGGGTAGACCTGCGTTCTTCTCGATAAGGGGTTCGACATGCGACGATCGAGCTGGATTCCGGCGAGTGTTGTCATTGCGGCGATCGGCCTGTTGGCAGCGGCCCAACAGGAGCCGGCGTCAACGCGGTCGTCCCGCGGGCCGATAGCTCTGGTGCGGGTCGCGATGAAGCCCTCGGTACTTGGCGACGGCGCGTTCGACGCGGCGGAAGCGACGCGGTTTCGCAATGCACAGCCCAGCCTACTCCGCAGCGATCTCGTGCTGCTCCAGGCGCTGCGCATGCACAACAGTCGGTTGAAAAACTTGCCGCTGTTGCGAGACGAGAAGGATCCGGCGGCGTGGCTGGCTGACCATCTCGAGATCGGTTACCTCGATGGCGACAGTGAGTTGCTCTCGATCTCTCTCCCCGGCGTAGATCCCAACGCCGCGATCGAGATCGTGAATACCGTGGTCAGATCGTATCTCCAAGAGGTGGTCGACAACGGGATCAATAATGAGCGGCAGGAGGTGCAGATGCTCAAAACAGAGCGGGCAGCGCGTGACAAGGCGCTCAGCAACGACGCCGACCAGATGCATAAGCTGGGCGGGGGAGTTTCGGGCAAGCAATATGACCTGCGGATGGCACAACTGAAAGAAGTCGCTGAAGATCAACGACTGCTCGCCCGCGAACTCCGGCACTTGAATCTGACGGCCAGTCTGGAGTCCGGCGACTCCAACCAGAAAAAAGTTCGTGAGCAGCTCGAAAAAGACCTCGCGGACTTGCAAAGCCAACGCAAGGAGTTGCAGGAAGAACTCGACACGATCACCTGTTACAATTCGGAGGTCGAACAGCTTCGGCGACGAATCCGCCACGGCGAATCGCAGCTCGAATCGCTCGACGCGGAGATTTTTCGCCGCGAACTCACGCTCAAGCTTCCGCCCCGAGTTACGCTCTGGATGATGGCAGAGGTGCAATGACCGAATCCAGTCGCCCATCGCGCCGCACCTTCCTCGCTTCGACGGCCGCTGCGGCCGCCGGTATCTGGGCCCTGTCCGACAACTCTGCTCGCGCCGCGGGAAAGCCTCGCTACCCCATCCTCGGCTTCAGCAAGCCGTTCCAGAAGCTGAGCTTCGACCAAACCGCCGACACCGTGGCCGAAATCGGCTGGGACGGCATCGAGTGCCCCGTACGTCCCGGCGGACAGATCGAACCGGAGCGGGCGGCCGAGGAGTTGCCGCGTCTGATGGACGAACTGGCCAAGCGTGGCAAGACGCTCGGCTTGCTCACCACGTCGATCACGAGTCCGTCGCAGCCGCACGCCGAGAGCTTGCTCCGCCTGGCCGCCAAGTTGGGCATCAAGCGCTATCGGCTGGGCTTCGTCTACTACGAGCCTGAGCGCCCGATCCCCGCTCAATTGGCCAACTTACAGGCTCAACTCGCGGACCTGGCCCAGCTCAATCTCGAGCTCGGCCTGCAGGCAGGCTTTCAGAATCACTCCGGCGCGACGAATGTCGGCGCGCCCGCCTGGGATGTTTGGACGGTGATCAAGGACCTCGACCCGCGCGCGATCGGCGTCTGCTTCGACATCGGCCATGCGACGCTCGAAGGGGGTCTGTCTTGGCCGATCGACGCGCGGCTGCTCGCGCCCCGCTTCTCGGCGGTGTTCGTGAAGGACTTCCACTGGCAGAAGCGCGACGGACGCTGGCACGCGGATTGGGTGCCGCTCGGCCAAGGCATGGTCGATCGCCAGTTCTTCACTTGGCTGAAGACCACCGACTTCGCCGGCCCGATCGTGCAACATCATGAGTACGATCACGGCCAAGGGGCGCCGATGATCGCCAAGATGCGGCAGGACCTGTCCGTGCTCAGGGAATGGCTACAGGCGGGTTGAAATTCGGGCCCTCCGGGCCAGACGCTGGCCTCGACTCAAGCCAGATTGATTCCCCCAGCCGGTTTAGCCAAAATACCGGCTTCTCCTCGCTCCCACTGCCGAGAGCCCCATGCACGCGCTCGCCGTCTGGATGTTGGTTTTGCCGCTGGCTGCTGCGCCGGCCGCCGAGCCGACCCCGCTTCCCAAAGCCCATTCCCACAACGACTACGAGCACGAGCGGCCACTTCTGGATGCCCTCGACCAGGGCTTTTGCAGCGTCGAGGCCGATATTCACTTGGTCGACGGCAAGCTGCTCGTCGGGCACGACCCCGAAGACGTGCGGCCCGGGCGAACGCTCGAGGAGCTCTACCTTGCGCCGCTTGCCGAGCGGGTACGGCAGAACGACGGCCGAGTATTTCGCGGCGGGCCCAGGTTCAACCTGCTGATTGACCTAAAAACCGAGGCCGACCCTACCTATGCGGTGCTCCGCGGCACATTGGCGAAATACGCCGACATGCTCACCCGCGTGCAAGACGGCAAGCTCGTCCCCGGGGCGGTCACCGTGGTCGTTTCCGGCAACCGGCCGTTCAGGGCCTTGGCGGCCGATGACCCGCGCTACTGCGGCCTCGATGGCCGGCTTTCCGATCTCGACGCGCTGCCGGCCTTGGAGTTGATGCCCTGGATCAGCGATAATTACTCACAGCACTTCACCTGGACCGGGGAGGGCCCGCAGCCGGCCGCCGAGAAAGCGAAGCTACGCGAGATCGTTCAAAAGGCCCACGCGGCGGGGCGTAAGCTGCGGCTCTGGGCCACGCCTGACACGCCGGCCCTCTGGCAAGCCATGAACGAGGCCGACGTCGACCTGATCAACACCGACAACCTGGAGGGACTGGCCAAGTTCCTCCGCACACAGAACTAACCACGAAGACACAAAGACACTAAGATTTCTCGCCAAGGCGCAGAGATCGCAAAGAAGCATAAATCAGTCTCTGCGTGCTTTGCGCCTTTGCGAGAACTGTATTCTTCGTGCCTTTGTGTCTTTGTGGTTCATAAAACCGAAGGGATCCGCACGTGATCGATCGCTTTGAAGACGCCGAGCATTCGCCGCTGAACAGTTTGGATGAATGGGAAGACGACGTACTCCGTCGCTATCCCGAGCCGGCGGACGATGCCCCCGAGGCTGCCAAGGCGGCCTTCAAGGCCACCGATCCGGAGAAGAAGCAGGAACAGTTCCGCGACTACGCGAAGGAAGCCCGCGCGAGCGTCAAGGAGTTCTACCGGCTCAACCACCGGTATCAGTCGCTCGACTTCGTGCGCGGCAAGCGGAAGGAATACCTGTCGCTCGACAAGCGGCGGATGAGCGTTTGGCAGGCTATGGAGTTCCTCAACACGCTCATCGACGACAGCGATCCCGACACCGATCTCGCGCAGATTGAGCATCTGCTGCAAACCTCGGAGCGGATTCGCGCCGATGGCCAGCCCCGCTGGTTCGTGCTCACCGGTCTGATCCACGACCTGGGCAAGGTGCTCTGCCTATTCGGCGAGCCGCAATGGGCCGTGGTTGGCGACACCTTCCCGGTCGGCTGCCGGTACTCGGAGAAGATCGTGTTCCACGAGTTCTTCGCCGACAACCCGGACAGCCAATCGGCCGAGCTGCAAACGCCGCTGGGCCTATACGAAGAAGGCTGCGGCCTCGACAAGGTGATGATGTCGTGGGGACACGACGAGTATCTGTACAACGTCGTCAAGGACTACCTGCCCCCCGAGGCGCTGTACATGATCCGCTACCACTCCTTCTATGCGGCCCATCGCGAAGGAGAGTACGCCCACCTGATGAACGCTCAGGACCGCAAGTACTTCAACGCCGTGCGGGCATTCAATCCGTACGACCTCTACACGAAGAGCGAAACGCGGCCGAACGTGGCCGAGTTGCGGCCTTACTATGAAGAGCTGATCGCCGAATACTTCCCGGCCGAGCTGCGATGGTAGCGTTTTCTTAGGCGCCTAAGAAAACGCTTAGGCCGCGATCGGCCTGTTGCGGTGAAATTCCCCCCCGTCATTGACGGGGGGCTAATGAGTTGGCGCACGCCGAAGTTAGCCCCCGGCGAGTCGCCGGGGGGAGAGGGATCGTTGTGGCTGAAAAGCCCTCGAGAATGGGTTGAGCTAGGGCTCGTTAGCGAACACGCACTGGCGGGCATGACGCCTAAGCCGCGTCGGCTCGTCGGGGCGCTTGCGAGAAGTGGGGCTGCGGCACGGCGCTCGATCCGCTGGTGAGCTCGGAGAGCATCAGCTCCACCGCCTTCTTCGTGGCGCCGCCGTGAGCCACGCGTGCCCGCAACTCGGCGAGCTGCGCTTCCTTGGCGGCGAGCGCGGCGGGATTGGTGAGCCAGCGGACGATGTGGGCGGCGATCTCCGGCGATTTGTCGTCGCCTGTCAGGTACTCGGGAAACGGCACGCTCGCCGCATCCGGCTGGTCGTCGCGATAGGGCGTGATGTCGGCCGGGTAGAGTTCGCGGCCGGCGAGCAGGTTCACCAGCGTGATGTACTTCACGTGGCGGAACTGCTCCTGCACCCAGTAGGGGAACTTGCCGACCCAATCGAGGATCACCGTGGCGCGGCCGTGGTAGAGCAACTCCAGGCTCACCGAGCCTGACACCGCCATGCAACAAGCAGCCGCGCGAATGATTTCCGGCGTGCGGCCGACATGCACGTCGATCGGCAGCCCCGCGGCGGCAATCGCCTGCCGGGCCATTTCGGCTTGATGCGGCTTGAAGGCGGCCACGGCAAACCGCGCGTTCGGCACGGATTCGTGCACCTTGGCGGCGGCCTTCAAAAAGAACCGGAAGTTCTTTTGCACCTCTTGGGTGCGAGAGCCGGGCAGAATCGCCACGAGCGGGCCCGGCCGAGCATCGAGCGTGTCGACGAACGCCTGATCGAGCGGATGCTCGCGGACCTCGTCGAAATACGGATGTCCGACAAACGTCGCCTTGCAGCCGCGCTCGCGGAACCAGGGTTCTTCGAACGGCAGGGCGCAGAGCACGTGGTCGACGAACCGCTGCACCTTCTTGACCCGCCAACTGCCCCAGGCCCAGATTTGCGGCGGGGCATAGTAGTAGACCGGAATGCCGCGGGCTTTCGCGCGGCGGGCGATCCACCAGTTGAAGCCAGGGTAGTCGATGAGGACAACCGCGTCAGGCTTCTCTGCGACGAAGCTGCGGTCCGCCTGCCACAGCAGTCCGAGAAACTTGTGGATGTTGAGCAGCACCCGCAGAAACCACATCACGGCCAGGGCCGTGAGGTCGAAATGAAGCTTGGCGCCTGCGGCCGCCATTTTGGGGCCGCCATAGCCAATGGCCTCGAACCCGGGCTGCTGGCGACGGAACTCGCGAATGAGGTTCGCCCCGTGCAAGTCACCACTGGGCTCGCCGGCCGAAAAGAAGATCTTCATCGTGAAGTGACAGCACCAAAAAGGGGCGTTTGCGAATCCTTCGCCTAGATCGCCAAAGTATGGCAGATGGGCGAAGGGCGACCCAGATCAGTTCTGGCACTCCCCCTGGTTTGCGGCGGTCGTTCCTCTCGGCGTCTCCACGTCTCGGCGGTTCGTAGCCCCCGAAAAAATGCCATTACTCGAGCCGTTCGGCCTCGTCGTCCCCCGGCAAGCCAAAGCAGTGCAGCGTGCCGCTTTCGGCTTTGGGGAAGTACGCCTCGAAGTCCATCGGCGTGAACAGGGTGTTGCCGGTGCCGATGTAAACGCGGCCGCGCGACACCGACGGGCCTGACCACACCGGCCCGAGGTCGATCTCCTTGAGCAGCTCGCCGCTCTCCGCGTCGACGGCCACGAGCTTGCCCGAAGCGACCGTGGTGAAGTAGACCACTCCGCCGGCCACGGCCAGGCCGGAAGCCACGGGGTCGCCGACATCCTTAAGCACCGTATTCGGGGGAGGCCCGCCCACCGAGGCCACCTTCGGCCGCTCGTGCCGCCAATGTTCGCGGGCCAGGTCCGGGCTCAGAGAAACCACGCGTCCCGCGGTGGGCGGAACCGCGCTGTCGGCCGGCTTTTCTTGCGAACCGAGCAGCAGGGCATCGATGCCGTTCGTAAAGACGCGGCGGCCATCGGTGGCACAACCGGTCTGCAGGCCGCCGATCGCGCTCGGCAGGGCGATCATCCTCGGATCAGGCGTCGGCGAAAGCGGGTAGCTCGGCGGGCCGGTGTAGCGCGGCGTGTCGGCGACGATGCGGCCGTCGTCTGCCCGCAGCACGTAGAATCCGCCGTTTTTACAGCCAACACCGACCACCTTGGTCGGCTTGCCGTCGAGGTCGATCGTGTAGATCTTCGGCGTGTCGCCGATCGATTGATCCTTGTAGCGCCCCGCTTGCGGATCGTACGACCGCATGGCGTTGGTCCACACCTCGCCCGCGTTGAGCTGCGTGACCCATTTCCGCACGCCAGTCTTGGCATCGAGCGCGATGATCGCGCACGACTCGCCCGTCTCGAGCCGAGGATCGTCCGGCGTTGGTTGACGCGGCGCGGTGTTGACATCGGTGCCGAAGAAGATCGTGTTGGTTTCGGCGTCGAACGAGGGCGAACTCCAGACCGAGCTCGTCGCCGGACCGTTGTCGAAAATATGCTGCCCCCAGCTATCCTTGATCGTGATCGGCGGGTCGAGCTTTACCGGGGGCTCGCCCACGTCGTGCTTCCAGGCGATCTCGCCCGTGCGGGGATCGAACGCCACGACATAGCCCCGGCCGGTGCTGCCATGGTAGAAGATCGTGCCGGCGAAGAGCTGCTCGAGCGCGCCCCCCGTGGCGATCACCAGCCCGTTCGCTTCGAGCGGGGAGCCGAACCAAACGTTCGAGCTATGAGCATGCGGGAACTTTTCGTCGCGGGCCTCCACGCGCCAGAGTTCCTTGCCTGTCTCCCGATCCAGTCCATAGAAGACGCCGCCCAGATCGCCAAAGTACACGGCGTCTGCGGTCACGAGCGCCGAGGTCATGATCCCTTCGGCGGCCGACTGAAATCGCAGCTTGTCGATGATCGACGAGCCGGTCTTCTTGGCCGGCAGCGAGCGGGCACGCTTGGGATTGCGATAGCACCAGAGCTGCTTGCCTTCGGGCGAGAGCTTGTAGAAGGCCGGATCGGTGGCGGTGCCAAAGTACACGCAGCCGTTCACGACCGACGGCGTGGCGTGGATCACGCCGATCTTGAGATCTTCGTTCGCGGCCGGAAACCGCCACTTTTCGGCGAGTTGTCCCACCGTATCAGGACGCAGAGCTTTTTCCGCCGGGTTGAATCGCCATCCCTGTGGGTCGTGATTGTAGCTGGGCCAATCCGCCGGCTCGGCCCCGTTGGCCGTCGCAGCCACGAGTACGAGCCAAACGCCAATCCATCTTCCCAAGGCAACCGCGTTCATCGACCAAAGCCTGCAAGTGGGTAGGTTTGCGAAAGGAGCCGCGACTTCGACAAGGCATTCGCCGGAAGCGGGCGTTGCTTGCCGCCAATATCCCGCGAAGATCAACGGCCGGGCGCGGCGGACTTGTCGATCAGTCGCCGCTGGATTTCCTGAAAGACGCCGTCGGCGACCTCTTCCTTCGAGCCGGCCAGCGCCAGCACCACCTCTCCGTGCGGATCGAGCACTTCCACCTGGTTGTCGGCCGAGTTCATCGCCTCGGGGCCGTTGAGGATCATGAGGTCGCAGCACTTCCTCTCGAGCTTCGCGAGCGCACGCAGGCGGGGATCGGCCGTTTCGAGCGCGAAGCCCACGACCCACCGACCGGCCTTGCGCTGTCCGAGAGTCGCCACCACGTCGGGCGTCTCGATCAGGTGCAGCTCGAGCGGTTGCCCCGTCTTCTGGATCTTGTGTTCTTCGATGCGCACGGGGCGGTAGTCGCAGGGCGCCGCCACGCCGATCAGGCCATCGCAGCCGGCGAACATGCGCTCGCAGACCTCGAGCATTTCTTCGGTCGAGACGACTGGGATGACTTCGGCCGCCGGCGGATACGAGACCTCGACCGGCCCGCTGACGACCAGCACTTCGTGCCCTGCGGCCAAGGCCGCTTCGGCCAAGGCGCGCCCCATCCGTCCGCTCGACGCGTTGGTCAGATAGCGAACCGGATCGAGGTACTGCCGCGTGGGCCCCGATGTAATGAGAATGCGCGCCATGAACGGTTGGGAAGTGGAGAGTCGCTCGAACGCGCACGGAAGCAAAACGAACGCTGCTTCATTAGCGCGCAAACGCATGAGCAGACGCCTCGAGAGATCCCTCTGTGGGCGGGCTTGCAATCACGCAAGCCAGATTCTACTTTACGTGCGCTCTGATTGTAACGGCTGTGCCGTCCGGTAGCGCTTCTGCAGGAAAGCTACCTGTCGCGAGGCGCAGCCTTCTGCATGCTCGCCGCGGCGTTACGGAACAGCGGCTCGAGCATGCGTTCGGCGGGGAAGAGGCCGAATGCGTTTGCGCTGCGGGTATTTGTATGCCACGGAGACCCTCTCCGAGCGTCGTGCCCCGCCTGCTGGGCGCTCCGTGTGCCTAGCGGCAACACCTAGCTTGATTGGCAACACGAGGATCAGATGTTGTCCGTCCGCGCCGTATTGCGGCTGTTGGCCTGGGGCGCAGTGGGCTACTGCGCACTTACGCCCACGTCGGCTCTCGCCCAAATCACCGTCTCCTTCGATCAACCGAAATACTTCGTCAATGGTCCCGGCGACCAGGTCGAAGTGTCGGTGCTCATCGATGGGCTCGATTCGACGCCTGAGTTCGACCCCGTACGGCGCGGGCTGTTCAGCTTCGCCGTGCGCACGACCTTTGACGGCGCGAAGGCCAAACTCGACACGGCCGACGACATCGATCCCGTACCGGAGTTGACCTTCTTCGGCTTCGACACGGGGGCCTTCGAATCGCTGGGGCTGGGGTTCGCCGCGGTCAAGGGCAACATTCGGCAGCAAACGAGCCCGCTCGAACCTTACGGCGGCTCCTTGCTGGCCAAGATCACGCTCACGAATCTCGCCACGGGGCCGGATAGTTACCCGCTGCGGCTCGAATTCTTCCGCACGGTCGGCGTCAATGAGCAGTTCTTTCTCGATGGCGCTGGCACGGTGCTCGATTCGCAAATCGAGTTCGGCCAGGCCGAGATCGTGGTGATTCCCGAGCCGCCCACGTGGGTGTTGCTCGGCCTCGCGGCGCTGGGCTTGGCCTGGTCGCGCACGGGCGCTCGCAAGAGCGACGCGCCCGAGCAATAGCCGCGAGTTTCTCGAAGCGGCGCGCGCTACGCTAGCGCCGCGCGCTTCATGGCTGCCGTCGCCACGCTGGGGGCAGACGTCGGTCAGCCCATTTGCAGATAGCCGCAAGACGCGGCTTCGCGCCTCATGAGGCGCTAGGGGCCTGGGAACAGGATGGCCTTGGCGAAAATGCTTCGCCAAGTGAGTCGGTGCCGCAACTGGGAGTGAACCTGTCATGGCGAGCGCATCACGAGGCCGCAAGCCGCTTCGCACGAAATGTCTAGCCCCGCCGGCGGCCAAGACCGAACTCGCGAAGCTGTTCTGCGGGCCGCCGCTTGGCAATCGGCCCCTCTTCTATGAGCACCTCGAATCGCGGCGGCTGCTGACCGTCGCGTCGCTGCTCGATGACGCGGCCGCCTGGGTGGCGCAAGGCCCCGCGCCGGCGCTCGGCGGCCAGTCCGAGAACGTGTTCGCCGATAATCCGGTCAGCGGCGCGATCGAGGCCGTCGCCGCACATCCCACGAACTCCAACATCCTTTGGATTGGCTCGGTCAACGGCGGCGTCTGGCGTTCGGAGTCGCAGAGCTACGGAAGCGACGGGCTCGACAACGACGGCGTGGGGGGTGTCGACGATCCGAATGAAATCTGGACCGCAGGCTACGCCACCGACGGCCGCGACAACGACTTCGACGGCGCGGTCGACGACGCCGACGAAGTTCACTGGACGGCGCTCTTCGACAAGCAGTCTTCGCTTTCGATCGGCGATCTCAAGGTCGACGTCAACGATCCGACCGGCAACACGCTCGTGGCCGGCATCGGGCGGGCAAGCTCGTTCCAATTCATTGGCGGCCCCTCGGCCGGTCTGTTCCGCATCACCAACGCCGCGCGTCCCACGTCGGCCGGCGGGGCGACGATCACCGCTTTGGGCTTCGATCCGGGCCGCAACATCTCGGCCATCGCCACCGGCAAGGACGACGCTAACAACCCGGTCACACTCGTCGCGGTGAACCAATTCGGCGCGAACAACCAGGCGCTGGCTGGCGTTTATCGCCTCACGAGCGACACGGCGCCGGCCGAGTTCCTCTCCGGCGGCGCGCTCCCGGGCAAGCTGCCGGCGGGCCGAGCCTACGATGTGATCGGCGACCCCACGAACCCGTCGCGGTTCTATGTCAGCATCGGCGGCGCGGCCGGCGGCATCTTCACCACCACCGACGGCGGCAAGAACTGGGACCGCATCAGCGATAGCCCGGTGAGCAACCCAGCGCTGCTCAGCACGCCCACCGTCGACTCGCTCTTCACCGGCAACACGATCAACGTCAAGTTCGCCGTCCACTCGAGCCCCGGCAACAACATTCTTTATGCCGGCGTGGTGAACACGAACACCGTGCCCTCGAACAAGCCGAGCGAGTTGGCCGGCGTGTTCTGGTCGAGCGATTTCGGCGCGACCTGGACAGCGATGGACATTCCGCTGACGCTCGACGAAGACGGCAGCGGCATCGGTCGCGAAGGCATTCATCCGGGGGGCCAAGGGGAAGTCCATTTTTCGATCGCCGCCGATCCGACGAACCCGAACCTGGTCTATGTCGGCGGCGACCGGCAGCCGAACAACTTGTTGCAAGACAACCTAGCCACGCCCAACTCGGTGGGCGCGACCGATTTCTCCGGCCGCTTGTTCCGCGGCAACCGCAGTATTGCGGCCACGGGCGCCGTGCCGTCGCCGCAGTGGGCGCACATCACGCATTCGAACACGAGCAACAGCAGCTCGCCACACGCCGACTCGCGCGACATCACGTTTCTCGGCAACCGCCTCGTCGAAACCGACGACGGCGGCATCTTCATTCACACAAACCCCTCAGCCAACGCCGGCGAGTGGCGCTCGCTGAACGGGACGCTGCAGATCGCCGAGATCCATAGCGTCGCCTACGACTCCAACTCGCACACGATCGTGGTTGGCACGCAAGACAATGGCGTGGAACAGCAGAAGGCCACGAACTCGCATCTCTGGGAACACCTGGCGGGCGGCGACGGCGGCGACGTGATCGTCGACAACACCACGCTGGCCGCGAGCAACCAATCGATCCGCTACTTCAGCTCGCAGAACCTAGGCGGCTTTAGCAGCCAGGTCTTCGACGCCAACAATCAGCCGGTGTCGCCTCCGACGACGATCACCTTCGCCGCGCCGGTCGGCTTCGTGCCTTCGTTCAAAACTCCGGTCGAGTTGAACGCGATTGGCGAAAACGGTGTCACATCGACGCGCATCGCCATCGCTGGTCAAACGAGCACCACCGTCACCACGGCGGCGATCTTCGAGAGCAAGAATCAAGGCGTTACCTGGACGGCCGTGAACGTGCCAGCCAATTTCGCCGGCGTGAACGACAGCGGCGCTTTGGCCTATGGTGGTCGGCAGCCTGACCCGGCTAACCCCGGCTCGTTCATCAACAACGTCGACCTGATGTACGCCGGCTCCGGCAACACGGTGTTGATCCGCACCACGTCCGGCGGCGCGCTTTCGCCGACCAAGGCCCTGATTGCCGCCGATGGCTCCGCCGCGGCCGACATCCGCGACATCGCGGTCGATCCCGACAACTGGGCGATCGCGGTGGTGGTCGACGCCGATGGCCGCGTCTTTCGCACCACTGATGCCGGCAGTGCGTGGACGGAAATCACCGGAAATCTCTCGGGTCTGCTCGAACGCGGCGCGGCCCAGGTGGCCGGCACCGACAGCATTCTCTGGACGAGCGAAATCATTCCTAACGTCGTCGTGCCCGGCCAGAGCCGCGCGCTCGACCAACTGGTGGTAGTCGGCGGCGCGTTCGGCGTCTTTTATCTGACCTCGGAAACGACACCAACTGGCCTGCCCGTGTGGAAGCGGATGGGCGCTGAGCTGCCCAACGCGCTCGTCTTCGATCTCGACCAAGGGGTGAACGAAAAAGGCAACGCCGTGCTCGTGGCTGGCACGTTTGGCCGCGGCGCCTGGACCTTCGAGCTGCCGCAGGCGCTCACGCTGCCGGCGCTCGCCGATCTCATGGGCCCCTCGGGGCTCAAGCTCTCGATCGAAGCCGCGACCGTCGTCACCCAAGGGTACGAACCGTTCGATGTCGACGGCGACACGATGTTGCCGCTCGCGCAGGCGATCCGCCAACAGATCGACGACACCAATGGGGACAAGGAGGTGTGGCTGCTCGACTACGACAGCCGCACTGGTACGTTCGATTCGGTCGACTCGACCTTCCCCGGCATCGAAGACGCCGGCAAGACGGGCGAGATCGTGCTCCTGTTCGACTGGACCGAAGGCTCGCGCCACGCCTCGCCTGGCTGGACCGAAGCGGCCGGCGATTCGCTGTTTGGCATGCTCACGGGGCTGAACCTCGTGAGCCCGGCGGCAGGCACAGGCGTCGATCTGCACCTCATCGGCCACGGCAGCGGCGCGATCGTGACGAGCGAGGCCGTTGAGCGATTGGCCTTCTACAACGTGCCGGTGCAGCACCTTACCTACCTTGACCCGCACGACTTCGATCAGAGCCAGGTGATCGATTCGGCACAGTCGCTCGTGCCGCAGGCACAGCCTGAAAGCTACAGCGCCGCCGTCTGGAGCAATGTGGCCTTTGCCGATGTCTACTATCAAACCCGCGGCCGCAACGGCGCGAGCATTCCGGACGAGGTCGTGCCGCATGGTCGGCCGATTCCGGGCGCGTTCAACTTCTTGATCGACGCCGCGAACTTCCTACCCACGGGCGACTACGACCCCCTCAACGTCTTTGGCGACGACCGCTATCTGTGGGAAGGCTTTTATCTCTCCACCGTGAACGGCGTGCAACCGGCGGCCAACGAGACGGCCGGCCGCGCGAAGGACGCACCGGCGCCGGCCACGGCGATTCCGGTCGACGCCACGGGCTACGCCTTTAGCCGCGCGAAAGCGACGGCCGCGCAGCCCGACCCCGCGTTCTACGCCAGCCGCAATCGCGGCGCTTGGGCAAGTGGCCAGCTCTACCAAGAGTTCGACCGCGTTCAGCATGCCGGGCAAGAGTGGGTGGCGCTGCGCACGCACACGGCCCGCAACACGGGTGCAACGGAGCCCGTCGACAATCAGCCGGGGGGCGCAAACTCGGCCAGCTTCTGGCAGCAGGTCGCGGGCCCCTTCGCCGCCCAGGACCATAAGTACACCGCCAGCTACTTGGTCACTGCCGCGACCGGCGCGCCGAATCAGGCCGGCCTGCTCGAGCATCGCCTGACGGTCGACATGGTGACGAGCGCAAGGCAGCGGCCGCGCTGGAATCCGCTCGAGATCGTCAACGGCGACTTTGCGCAGACAAGCGACCTGATCGGCTTCGACGAGCGACGACTGCCGGGCTGGAGCGGTCATGCCGCGCAGCCGCTGTTCGACCCGGCGAACATGCAGGTCGATACCATGGCCAAGAACGTCACGCTCGGCAAGAGCCAGCCGGGGCTCACGCACAATTGGATCTACGTGCCGGCCGAGGCCGAGCTGCTGTCGCTCGACCTGCGGATTACCAAGTTCAGCGGCAACGACACCTTCCAGGTGCTGCTGGGCGACACGGTGCTGACCGAGATCGGCGGAGCGGTCGACCTGACCTTCATTTCCGAAGGCTTCATCAAGCATCGCTTTGCCCTTCCGGCGGCGCTCGTCGGCAAGGTGAGCGATCTGACCGTGCGGTTGAACGACGGCGGCGACAGCGAGTTCAACGCCGAGGTGCAACTCGACAACGTGCGCTTCGACGGCTACGTGTTCGACGCCAAGGCCGGCGACGTAACGCTGATCGATCTCGACAGCGTGTTCGACGGCAAAGAATACAGCATCCTGCCTCCCACGGTGCTCGACGCTGGCCGCTTCTTCCCGGCCAAGGACATCGACCCCAGCGAGGTGGCCACTTTTGCCGACTCCGGCCGTTTCTATTTCCTGCCGGACTTCGAAACCGATGGCCGCACGATCCAGTTCGATGACGACGACGCCACGCCTGGCAACGACGACCTGGCCACGCTCCGCGTGCTCGTCGACCTGGGCGCTGGCAAGGTCGAACGAACCGTGCGCGTCCGCTTGCTCGACGATTACACACAAACAGGCGAGAACTCGGTTGAGTTGCTCGGCAGCGTGGGCGAGTCGGGCACCGACAACAAGATCGACGTCTTCCGCGTGCAGCAGCGGCTCAAGTATCTGAACTTCCGCGGCAAAGACGACGCGGTGCTCGCAGTCGATGGCCAGGACGGCCAGCAGACGCACGAGGCGATCCGGCTGTTCCAGGCCGTGAAACAGGAAGACGGCCGCGCCGATCCGGCCGTGAGCTCGTTCTTCGTCGACGGCCGCGTCGACGTGAACTTGTTCGCCAACCGTTGGCTGAACTCGCCGCTGGCGCCCTTCTGGTCGACCGTGCGCGAGGCGCTGCGAAACCGTGTGGCGGCCCTCGAGGGCGAAGACGAAACGCATGCCGCGAGCTGGACGCTGCAGGTCATCGAGCGCGCGGTGGCCAGCCGCCCCGAACTCATGCGCATCGGCAGCGCCGAGGAGTTCGGCCTCTACAACCTGTCGGAATATCCCGACAACGGGCCCACGATTCATCCTTCGCCCACGCACAAGGCCGGCGTGAGTATCGACTGGGAGCTCGAGCAGGCCACGCTCGTCGCCGGCGGCGCAGCGATCGACTTCAGCGAACCCTTCGATCTCAATCAGGCGGCGATCAGCGAGCCCGAGCGGGCGATCGTGCTCGACGTGCTGGCCTTTGTCGGCGCGGCCAAAGCGATCGGCGTCGGTATCGAACGCGTGAACCTGGGCGTGAGCGGCGGTCCGCCCGCCTACGAGCGAACCCGCAGCATCCTCACCCACCTGGGCGTGCCGAACGTCGGCCCGGCCGCGGGGCACGAAGGAATCATCAGCATCAACCTCGTTCCGCCGCAGGGCGAGTTCGAGATTCCGCTGCCGCTGCAGCAAGGGCTGCTGACGACGCTGGCCGCGCTGCGCGACAACGGCGCCGCGGCGATCGAGAGCCTGCCGCTCCTGCAAACGGTGCTCCCCGGCGTCAACCGCACGATCGCCGAGTCGATCGATCTAGCGCAGATCTTCGAGCTGGGGTTGCATCAGCCGCTGGCCGACCACTTCTCGGCCAACACGGCCGCGCGCATTCACGACCTGCAGCGGGCCCTCGAAGGCCTGATCGTGCGCGACGACACGCGGCTCGTGGAGCTGCGCGACGTGCACGTGACGACCGACAAGCCCACGACGCCCAATGACCTGGTGATCACGTTCACGCTGCATGCCCTGCAGATCAACGACATCGATCTGGGGGGCGATCTGCCGCAGAACCCCGGCAGCGGGCCGCAGGATGTGCTCAACCCGCAGGCGGCGATCACGAACTTTGCCGTCGACTTTACGTTGCCGCTCGAAATCCGGTTGCCGGTCGGCTTCAACCCGGCGTCGAGCCCAGACACCGACATTCGCCTCACGCCGGGCGAGGTCGGGCTCAAGGTGTCGTCGGTCAGCTTGAACGACTTCGTGGCCAATATCGGCGTCATGCCGGTGACGATCGCGAATGATCCGGTTGTGATGACGGGCGAAGCCAAGATCGACTTCACCGAGACCGACAAGAACGGACAGATCACGCTCGCTCAGCTCAACGACCCGTTCCTGAACGAGGCGCTCAAAGCCACGCCGATCGCTAGCCAGCTCAAAGGCGTGTTGCCGGTGCAGGAAACGTTCTGCGCCATCCTGGCCCCCGGCGCGAATCCGCAGATCGACATCAGCTCGGCCGACATCTTTAGCGGCCTGCCGGCCAGCGTGATTCCGAACGGCGACTTTGGCCCGCTGCAGATCTTCCAGAATCTGACCAACGTCGACGTGCTCGGCTTCCTGAATGGCCTCTCGACCACGCTCAAGCGGCTCATCGAGCGGTTTGATCTCGACGACGGCGTCGACATTCCGTTCGTGGGCGACAAGCTCAGCGAGCTTGTGAACCTTGGCTCGATGATCGACGACCTGACGGCCGGCCTGACCAGCGGCACCGAGGTGTTGTTCGAGAACTTGCAGTCGCTGGTCGATCGCCTGGTCGACACCTTTGG
>JAESFN010000440.1_pt1 | contig 39723 bp, 38 predicted proteins | sample 9269411 | NCBI WGS metagenome assembly JAESFN01 (sample SAMN14505399, study PRJNA617100) | algae metagenome | isolation source: Iphinoe sp. HA4291-MV1 and co-occurring heterotrophs from trail next to... | place: USA: Maunawili Falls, Hawaii | collected 2009-07-25
TTATTTCACTTCTTAAAACTGTTTGTACAACTATAAGTTTTTTCAATAAATAGGTATCATATAGTACCTATTCATACTGACTAATTTCTTGGCGATCGCCCTCTGGGAAAAAGTTTGTGATCTACTGGCTCTATTGGAATCAATCCATACCAATACAATATCCAAGTCATCGAAAAGACGAATGAAACTGCAGCACGGGCATTTCCTGTGATACTGAATACAAATCACCCAGAGTTTTTCCGTCGATTGGAAGAGTGTTCAGATATTAATCTCAAGCTGACAGAGATTAACAACAGCAATAATCCAAAGATTGTCAAGTTCTTCCGAAAATTACCCTTGATACTTTCAATTATCGGGCATCTGTTACGGCTTTATTTTATCAAGCCGATTGATGCTGAATTATCTCGCCAAGCAGTTTGGTGAACTGATATTGTAGTATCTTGCACTCTTACGCCTGAGTGCAAGCAACGATATCGCGTGCTACATCCGCGATCGTCACACACATAAGCTCTCTTTCTAGAGCAAGTTGCGCTCTGGTCGTTATTTTCGCTAGCACCGCTTGAATGTTGCGACCTACAAAACAGTCTTCGTCGGGGGGTTGGCGATGCATAACGAATAACTCTGGTTCTTCGACTGCATAAAAGACGTCAAGCAAAGTAATTTTGTTGGCTGGCTTTGTCAATATTGCGCCACCGCCATGACCTAATTGCGATGTTGTCAATCCGACATCCGCCAACATTGAAAGAATTCGCCGAATGACTGCTGGGTTCGTGTTTGCACTGCTAGCGAGTTGCTCTGAGGGAACAGCATGACCCTCATTAACTGCCAAAGCAGCGAGGATGTGGACAGCAACAGCAAACCGAGTACTAGTTGGCAAAACCCAGTCTCCAAGACTTCCTAGAGTGGTGGTTATTTAACCATAACATTGCCCGTACATTATCTGCAAAGTCCAATCATGTTGTCATAGTTAGGATTGCTGTCATGTCTGCTGCCAACAAATTGCTTAGTTTGGTCAAGCCTAACATCTACAGACAATGAACCTTACTAGAAAATAGAGACAGGAATTTGCTTGTACTTCTGTCAGGCTTTCTAAATTCCTATATCACGCCGCAGCAGTGCGGAACGGGGTGAAATCGGGCAACGGCAAAGGTGTGTTAACACCCTTTTGCACAGCAGGTCGAGCAGCAACCTGATCAAACCACGCTTTTAGGTTTGGATAGTTATTGATTGAAAAACCTTGATGCACAGAACACCAGAGCCAACCAAAGTGAGCAATATCAATTATGGAATAGGTATCTAAGAAGTATTCTCTACCTGAGAGAAGAGATTCGAGAACAGCAGTAAGACGTTCTCCTTCTTTCAGATAACGCTCCACAGCATAAGTAGGCTTTTCGGACGCAAAGAGACTGAAGTGTGCTCTCTGTCCAAACAGCGGACCAATTGACGCGGCTTGAAAGAACAAAAGCTGAAGTCCTTTCCATCGCTGGTCAGGATTGGTAGGAAACAGCTTACCTGTCTTCTCAGCAAGATACAGGAGGATTGCATTCGATTCGTAGATTGTTCGTCCATTTTCGTGATCAACGATCACAGGAACTTTTGAGTTGGGATTGAGAGTTACAAATTCTGGTCTAAACTGCTCACCTTCCCAAATATTCACAACTTTCGTCTCGTAAGGAAGATTTAGTTCTTCGAGTGCAATGCTGATCTTATGGGGATTAGGTGAACCATGTGCATAGAGTGTGATCATTTCAAGCCTCATGTCGCTTTTTATTGCTAGTGTGTAACTAACACAAGTACACACTATCGATTTTTCATATTTAAGTCAAGGCTTTGTCTAAAAGTTTTGAAGAAAAACTCTTGGTTAGCAGTGGGTAAAAAGGACGCTACATCAGAGCTGGAAACACTTTCAGTCTCAGCCGTTTTCTTTCACCTGTAACAACTGAGGTGCGAAAAGCGATCGCGTAATCTTTGTGCTTATCATTCACTTTTCTGTTGAAAACTCAGTACAAAGCTTAGTTTAATACCTTTTTTTACTCGATTTTCAGCATAATTTCTAATTGACAAAAATAATTTTATCTCGATATGTCACAAATGGTTTAGATCACAATCGTTATCTGTGGAAGTCTTGGAATACATACGAATAATGCCCTACCCCAAATAAGTCTTGTCATGTTTTCTTATCTTCTAGCCACTGACCACGAACGACTAAGCGATCGCCTATAACTTCAACATCTTTCACCTCCACTGGAAGTTTCTTCAATTCTTTGGAAACTTGTTGGTTCAGGCGTTTTTCGGAAAGCCCAAAACGTTGATACATATCGGAGAGAGTCAAGCTGAGATTACCAAGCTTAATGCGGGTTGTATCATCCAAGCTGATTTGTTGATTGCGTACGCTAGGTTTTCCTTCAACCTCTATATATACGGGACGATATCTTAAGATGGGCACAGTTGATAGCAGTTTGGAAATCGCGACTTGTTCCCCTGCTTGCAAATCGTTTAAGGGAATTGTTCTTAAATCTATTACAGCACCTGCGGAGATTTTGCCATCTTGAATTTGAGTATTTGTCCTGACAACTGCTTGAGCCAGCCGACTTTTATCTGTCGTTTTAGCAATTTCTGAAACAATGAGCGTATTAACTTCATCAGCATCTAATTGCACTTCACCTTTAGCATTTGACTCTTTAAGATGGTCAAAAATTTTACTCAATACTTGCTGTTGTGATGGTTGAATCTGGGTTTGGTTTTGGTCTGTTTTGGGAGGTGAACTTGACATTGTCGGTGGATTTGAGTGCCAAGCAGGTAGCTGAGTTGCTTGTTGCCAAAAGAAGAATAAAATAGCACTAGTGCCACCGATAGCACAGCATAATAACAATAACAGTCGCTTGAACATGACCAAATTCCAAGCTGGGGTTTTAGGTTTCATATATTTTTATATACATCTCCCACACCTTTGGGTCTAGGTTCAAAAAGCTGTCTGAGCAAGCGTAAGGAGTATCTAGTGGAAGATTTGAATAGCCCTGGCTGCATTCATCTCGCATAGGTTTTTTGTTTGGCGATTAGTTCAGAATAAAGAGTAGAACTATGTTTTCTGCTTTTTATTTATGCTGCATCGTTTGACAAAACAGGGACTTATTTGCATTACTCAACTAAATCACGCTTGGCTTTCAGGTCAATTAGCACAAGTTTGGGGAAATGAACACTTTGCTCAGTTTGCTCCAAAAAAAGAAGTTTGTTTAGGTGCGGAACTACATGATATTGGTTGGCTTTTTTGGGAACAAGCTCCCACGCTAAATCCGCAAACTGGCTATCCCTATAAATTCGCGGAACTTTCAATGCGGGAGCATATAGATATCTGGTCTAGCGCTAAACAACTCGCACTTCCTCTAAGTCGGTATGTAGCACTCCTTGTCTCACTTCACGGAACAGGTTTATATGAACGATTTACAAGCTGGAAGAACTCACCAACTTCCTCTGAAATTGTGCAGGACTTCTTCAAGCATGAGTATGCCTTCCAAGAACAATTGATTGCTTTTTTCACAAATGACCCATATTATGCACCATACACAACACCGGAAGTTATTGAGCGCAATCGAAAGCTGATAACGATATGGGATGCACTATCTATCATTTTATGTCAGGAATTGACTTCTGAAGCACATCTTTCTCAGGTACCAACGATTGATAGTGAAACTACAGTCAAACTGACTTTGAAAGAGGCTAAAGATAACCATCATCAAGTAACAGTATCTCCTTGGCCTTTTCAACACAGTCAGGTAGAACTTGTTTACGAGGGACGTCTTTTACGACAGACTTTTAGCGATGAAAAAGCGATGCAGGAAGCTTTGATGAGCAGTGATTGTGCGGTGACTCTCAGCACGACTTTGCAGCCAGAGTAGGAAGTTTTTTATACAGGATTTGCTTCCTTGCCTATACTATCGCGACTATGTGGTTCTTGAAGAAACATCGGATCAGGACCAGAGGGGATAATACCGCCTGGGTTGAGTGGGAACAAATTTCCATAGTAGTCCTGCTTTACACTCTCCAAGTCGCAGGTGTCAGCAACACCTTTAAGCTGATACAGATCACGTAGGTAAGGTCCCAAGTTCCGATAGTCCTGAATTCTTTTATGGTTGCACTTAAAGAGGACGTAGTATACAGTATCAAAGCGAAATAACGTTGTGAACAAACGGACATCCGCCAGTGTGACACTGTTTCCACATAAGAATCGACTGGTTGTCAACGCTGTGTCAATTTCATCTAGAGTGGTGAATAGTTCATGAAAAACTTTGTTATGAGCTTCCTGTGTCTGGGCAAAGCCGCAACGATACACACCGTTGTTTACACTGGTGTAAATCCTTTCATTCCATTGGTCAATCTTTTCTTTGAGTTCTTGTGGGTAGAGGTCTAGCGTAGGATTTTTGGCGAACTCGTTGAATTCTGAGTTCAGCATGACAATAATCTCTGAACTTTCGTTGTTAACAATGGTCTTTGTCTGGGTGTCCCACAATACTGGAACTGTAAAGCGTCCACCGTAGCCAGGTTCTGCTAATTCATACAGTTCAGCAAGCGTACGACAACCTTCATATTCCTGATTAAACACCCAACCTCCTTCAATTGGAGAAGGTGACACAATTGTAACTGATATTGCTTCTTCAAGTCCTTTGAGCGATCGCACAACAAGAGTACGATGTGCCCAAGGACAACCCAGCCCAACTATGAGGTTGTAGCGCCCTGTTGCTGGTTGATACAGATTACCTTCTTGTGTTTCAACAGAGTTTCTAAATTGGCTGCTAGGTCGAATGTACTCACCCGACTGATTACGGGGAGCTAGTTTCGACATCATCATATGCCAAAGAGTTGTCCAGACAAACTTTCCTAGCTTAATAACGAGCTTTGGAGGAAGTGACTTGCCCTTCTTAGTTCTGATTTTTTTGTCTGCTGCTGGTGAAAGGGTATGTTGTGTCATAACATTAAACCGTGCATTTTACAATTGACGCATTTAATATTTACATTACAAACAATCTCTTAGTCCTTTGTCGTTTTTCAAAAAGTCTCCTCTCGGAGTGCCGAAGGCGCTATTCTGACTTGGTGGATTCTTCTCAATATTTCTCCACTAGCAGTGTGGGTAGATTGTCTTCTTGGTGTTCTGAGGTCGGCAATTCATTACCCTGAATTACCTTTTGATGTACTGAGGGCTGCAACTTACCTCGAACTACCTCTCCCACTATCATAGGTTGATTAGCATGGCACCACCACACTTGTGCTTCGTGTGTTTGTATCAAATCGTACTGCAAGATAAGATAGCTTTGGTCTCTACCATCCTTTCCTAAAACGATATAATTGAATATTTCCTGGTTATTATCCTGTTTCACTGACTTTTATAAAAATATCAAAATCTTGAATTAATAGAATTAAACTGACGATTACAGTGACAATCCGGTAATTGTTAATAATTGTTGACAAACTTAATGTAGGGTGTAGAGATTCAGTTATGGGCACCTTGCAATATTTATAGTGACCCGACTTCGTCGGAAGGCAGAGGAGCCTGTGCGTTGGGCGGGCAATGTCCGCTCTTGTTACATTTGGCGTCACCTGGCGTGGCAGAGGGTAGGAAGCAGGTTCCCGCCGCCAAACCGCCACAGGCGGCTTGACACCAATGATAAGATGCCTCTCCACAAGAAAATACAAGCACCTCACAGTTTACCCACGCCTTATTACTCTTTTTTTTTACGTATTATTGTGCTAAAAATAGTTATATAAATAACTTGACAATACGGAGGTCGATTCCAGTTTCTGGTGTCGCTTTCTTACATCATCTATTCATGCATTAGTGATTTATCCTGTTAGGTGCAAAATATGAGTCTACAAATGCTCTTCTTTCTCACTTCTTGAGGCTTTGGTGCAAGATGTGAGCGCCCAAGGGGCGCGATTACACGCCCGCAACGAATGAAAGAAACACCTCTTTTCCTTCTTCCCTGTTCCCTGTTCCCTGTGTTTCTTGAGAGCATTGGAACCGGAGGATGAGGCGACTGACACGACCAAAACTGATTTAGTGGCAATTGAGCGTATTCCTGTGGCACGCTTTGCGCTAAGCCAGGTGCCAAAGGCAGTCGCTAATACCGAAGATAAAGGAATAACCCAACAAACTATCACTCCAGGAATCATACCAAATCCGGTTGTTAAACCCCTTTTTTATATAGCCTGCACAGGCACAGAGAAGTCCTGTTGCAAGAGCGTTGCCGCAGGCATTAGGCGAGCCAGTCGGAGTAGGAGAGGAGCCACCTCGCGCTCGTCCTTGTCCTTAGGACTCCGCAGGACTTACGCTCAAATTCAAAATTATAAATTCAAAATTCAAAATTAAGAATTCTTTTTTTTGAACGAGTGAATTTTGAACTTTGAATTCCCCGCAGGGGGTTGGGGTTTCCCGCGCTCTGATGACTGGCTCTCCTGTTGGGGGGTGGTCTCCCCGCTGCCCCTCATCCCTAGAGCAAGCCGTTGTAGCAAGTGGTGTTTTCCCGACCTAAGGAACTAGCGTTAGGTTTCCCATGCCCAGAGAACTTCGGAGCTTTGTTTGTGTAGCTGAAGCTTCTAGCCTTTGTCAATACCCACATTTCTTCAAAAAGTACGCTCACCCGAAAATCGGATTCTAGCATTGGTGATTCTGTCGTGGTTATTCTCAATGAAAATTAACAAATGAGAATTAAAATGAGAGGTTGAAACCAAGTTCTAGTAAAGCTCTCAGGAGATGTGGGTAATGGTTAGGGTTTCGGTGCCTGTGGAGTAAAAGGGAGTATGAGATGCGGATTTAGTATCAAATACACCAACCAGGTACACAACTATCTAGAAGGAGAATCTACAAAGATAATGACCTAATTTACATTCGAAAACTAGCACTTGAAGCCAATAGAAGCACCGAAGAAACTCTTTAGAATAACCTTGAACGGGAAAGAGGTAAAAATCTCCCAAAAGCTTGTACAGCAGTTCTTTTGGGAAGAGATCCAATCAATTAACTTGGAAAACCTTAAAGCATTCAAGGACTTAAAAAAGAGAAGCAACGCCAGACCGCCAATCCGAACGTTGCCTCTCTGATTTCCGTAAAACCCATTAGAAATGGACTTACACACCCATGGTAAACCAAATTGCAGACATTGTAGATACTCTCAGTTACCCAGAGTTAGCCGGACTTCTCACGGCTTGTGGATACGCTATTCGACAGCAAATGATACTTTCTAGAGCTTTGCTTGAACTCAGTTTCAAAATTTCCGAACTATGTGATGAAAACGGCTTTTTCAATACCGAATATCAGGATGTAAAGAACGATATAGACCTATCACTTTTAGCCGGCTTATGCGCTGTTAAGTTGGCTCAGATGGCTACAGCAATTGAGGAAATCAATCGAAAATTGAATGAAATTTTGGAAGAGTAATAAGGATGGAAATTTGCATCGAATGTTTTTATAACCGAAACAAATTGAATCCAGTATAAACAACAAAAAGCGCTTAGGAGTGTTACCGTGTTTCCACCCTAAGCACTTCTTGTTTTACACTTACTCCTCACACACAATTAGAGAATAACATTGACCTCATTAAAGAGCAAGTAAGCTAAGTGACGGTTTGACAACTGAACCTTGTCTATTTACAAAGCAAAAAGCGCTTGGACGTCTTGCCGTGTTTCGACTCCAAGCGTTTTTTGTCTTCAACTTACTCCTCACACCATCTAAACAATATCACGGGTTGAATCAGATGACGAATTAAATGAGTGACACTTTAACAACTGCTCTACTGTCTTAAGACATAGAGCATTAGTTTTTTTCTATGTCTTCTGATTTATACTTTGCTTTACATCCCTCTTAGGAGGGAGATTTTTAATGTAAAAAGTGACGGATACCAGTCAATACCATGACTAAACCCAGTTCATTAGCAGCTTGAATGGAATCTTGATCCCGCAAACTTCCTCCTGGTTGGACGATAGCCTTAATTCCAGCTGCGGCTGCTGTTCTTACTGAATCATCAAAAGGAAAGAATCCATCACTAGCGAGAATTGCATCTTTGGCTTTTTCTCCAGCTTGTTCTAAAGCAATTTTAACAGAGCCAACACGGTTCATTTGACCTGCACCTACACCCAAAGTTGTGCGCTCGCCACTCACAACAATGGCATTAGACTTAACGTGCTTGCAAACTTTCCAAGCAAACAATAATTCTTCTAACTCATCATCAGTAGGTTTCTTTTCGCTGACGATTTGCCATGTACTGGTATTAGCTACCGCATCATCTGAAGCTTGCACGAGAAAACTACCTGCAATGACTTTTACAGTTTCTTTTGCTCCACGACTCAAGTCTGGTAAAGTTAATACTCGCACTTTTGATTTAGCAGCCAAAATTTCCTGTGCTTGCGCCTCACAATCTGGTGCAACCACACATTCTAAAAAAGTCTTTGTTAACTCAGTCGCAGTTCCAGCGTCAATTGGACGATTCAGCGCAACAATTCCACCAAAAGCAGAAACAGAGTCAGTGTTGAATGCTTTTTGGTAAGCTTCTTGGATAGTATTTCCCAAAGCAACACCACAGGGATTGTTGTGTTTGATAATCGCTCCTGCTGGTGTATCGGTGAATTCAGAAATGATACGCCTTGCTGCTTCTAAATCAACCAAGTTATTGTAACTGAGTTCTTTGCCTTGAAGTTTAGTAGCAGCTGCCCATCCCGTTGGAGTTGCACCAGTTTGATACCAAGCTGCAGTTTGATGAGGATTTTCACCGTAACGGAGAGATTGTAGTTGTTTGCCTCGAAGGGTGTACTGTTGAGGTAATTCTCCTTCTTTGTTGGAGGAGAGGTTATTACTTAAGTATGCTGCTATGGCTTGGTCATAGCTAGAGGTATGCAAAAATCCTTTTAAGGCAGACTTTTGCCGAAACTCCAGGGATGGTTCGCCATTTGAGCGACGCATTTCCCGTAAATATTCTTCATACTGCGCCGGTTCGCATAAAATTGTGAGATGAGCGAAGTTTTTTGAGGCAGCTCTGAGCATAGCAGGACCACCAATGTCAATTTGCTCGATCGCCTCAGGTAAAGTTATCTCTTCTTTGGCGATCGTTTCTTCAAAAGGATAAAGATTCACCACCACCAAATCAATCGGGCGAATTTGGTTATTTTCCAAATCCGCTATATCTTCGGGTACATCTCGCCGTGCTAAGATACCACCATGTATCCGGGGATGCAGCGTTTTGACTCGACCACCTAAAATTTCTGGTGAACCTGTGTAATCAGCAACTTTCATCACTGGTAGTCCTGCATCTTTCAGTGCTTTGGCTGTTCCTCCACTGCTGATTAATTCAAAGTCAAATTCTTCTACTAAGCTGCGGGCAAGATCGATTAATCCTGTTTTATTAGATACACTCAGCAGTGCTAGACGCGCCATATTTCCTGAGTTTCCTTTAGTGTATTTACAATTAGTGCAGATAAATATTGTATAAACCGCAAAGGCACGTAGACGCAAAGTGGTGCTTGGCGCAAAGACGAAGCATCGTCTGGAATACAATAGCTGTATTGAGTCATTGATGAAGAGCGCGATCGCTATGACCGCAGCAACCAAAAAACTGACTTTTGCAGAGCAGAGTACCTCAAGTATAACGATGGCACGGATACCCAATATGAATTGGTTGATGGAGAATTAATCCCCATGAGTCTTGGTACTGGTAAGCATGGCGGAATCTCCAAGTTTTTAGAACGAACCTTCGATGACGAAAGTGCCAAAATGGGAAGGAATTGGACAGCACAAAAGTTTTCCGTCGGTATTCGTTCGCCACGCGGGGGACGCTGGGACACTTCGCGGGTTCCAGACGTGGTAGTTTTACCAATAGAGCAGTGGGAAGCAGCTATGGAAACGAAACCCATTACCGTTCGTGTCAACGTGGAAGCCGCCCGTATCTTTGAAAAGGCACTTCCCAGCAAAGCTATAATTTCTTCAAGGACATAGAGGTAGAAACTGGCCATGTCAAACCTTGAGCAAATTGAATCTGCAATTCTCTCACTTCCATCCAATGACTTTGAGAAACTGAGACAATGGTTTTTCGACCTGGATTATCAGCGTTGGGATGAACAACTAGAGCGAGACATTGCAGACGGTAGGTTGGAATCGTTGGCTCAAGAGGCGATCGCTGAGTTCCAAGCAGGGCACTGTCGCGAAATTTAATGCACTACGCAACACAGCGATTCTGGCAATACTACGATGCTCTACCTGAAAGTGTGCAGCAAACTGCTGATCAATGCTACGAGTTGCTCAAAACTGATCCGTCTCATCCATCATTGCATTTTAAAAAGCTGGGTAACACTTATTGGTCGGTTCGAGCAGGGTTAAATTACCGTGCTTTAGGTGTTGAGGTGGAAAACGGTATTTCATGGTTTTGGATCGGTACACACGCAGAGTACGACAAGCTGATCAGTAAGCTGTAGCACGGCATAACAACAAGTCGCTACATGAGAATTGCTGATGCAAAATTTTTTATCTTGTCACTGCATACCTTTTATGATTGACTGTCCTTGGTCCCTACTCATCTGTCTTGCAATGAATGACTAATGACTAATGACTAATGACTAATGACTAATGACTAATGACTAATGACTAATACTCTAAAATTTATTAGCGTACCTGCAAAAACCGGGCAACCACCAAAGGGTTTAATTGTCATTTTACACGGTTGGGGTGCAAATGCTGAAGATGTGGCGTCTTTATCGCCATTATTTAATCTGCCAGATTATCAGTTTCTGTTTCCGGATGCACCTTTTCCTTTTCCTGATTCCTCTTTTGGAAGAGCATGGTACGACCTTCGGATAGAAAATATGTATCAGGGATTAACAGAAAGTCGGCAGATGCTAACAGATTGGTTGCAATCTTTAGAGAGTAGCACTGGTGTGCCTTTGTTGCGGACAATTTTGAGCGGATTTTCTCAAGGCGGGGCTATGACTTTGGATATAGGATTAAAGTTACCCTTAGCTGGCTTAGTTTCTTTAAGTGGTTATTTACATCCAGATGTAGGAAATGTCGAAATACAAAATTTGGTATCTCTACCACCCGTTCTAATTATGCATGGGAGACAAGATACAGTTGTGCCGCTACAAGCTGCTCTTTTAGCACGGAAAACTCTTGAATCTCTTGGGGCTACGGTACAATACTATGAATTTGACATGGGTCATGAAATCCGACCAGAAATGCTAGAGTTGTTACGAAATTTTGTTGTTGCCAATGCATAAATACTGGGAATTCGTCTTTTACTTAAACATCACTTAGTCTGGGTTACAAAATTTTTACAAATTCCTTTATAAATCCGGAAAAATTTTCACGAAATAGTTGCTCGTAAGTGAGTAATATATATTGGGTAGCTGCGTCAAGCGCAACTCAACCCATGCTGGATGCGAGTGCTGCTAAAGGGAGGGGCGAGCATAATGAAAACTCTAAGCATTTCTAAGACAGAAATTGCTGTCATGACTCCACAAGAGGTGGAAATATTAGCTATACGTCTGGAGCAGGATAATTACAGTAATGCTTTTGAGGGTTTGAATGATTGGCATTTACTCAGAGCGATCGCGTTTCAGCGTCCAGAGTTAGTTGAACCATATATTCACCTCCTGGATTTAGAACCCTACGATGAGGCGTAGATGATTCATAGTAGACGGGTTCTTATTGTAGTAGGCGGCGGTATCGCCGCCTATAAAATCTGTGAGGTTGTTTCTACTTTGTTTAAAATAGGAGTGGAAGTCAAAGTCATTCTCACTGATTCGGCACAAGAATTTATTACGCCTCTTACTTTCGCGACGCTTTCCCGTCATCGGGCTTATACAGATGAAAATTTTTGGCAACCAACTCACTCACGTCCATTACATATTGATTTAGGTGAGTGGGCAGATTTGATTGTCATTGCACCTCTGACAGCCAATACATTAGCAAAGTTGGCACATGGCATGGCTGACAATTTGCTCACAAATACGGTTTTGGCTTCCACTTGTCCCGTATTGCTAGCGCCTGCAATGAACACTGATATGTGGGAACAGCAGGTGGTGCAGCGCAATTGGCAACAATTATTGACAGATATTCGATTTCATGGTATGAGTACAGCATCGGGGTTATTGGCGTGCGATCGCGTCGGTGCTGGTAGGATGGCAGAACCTCAAGAGATTGTTGCTTATGTCCAATCGTTGTTACACACTGTAGGAAAGCGAGATTTGGTAAGTAAGCGGGTTTTGATTAGTGCTGGAGGCACACGAGAGCATCTTGATCCAGTCAGATTTATCGGCAATCCTTCCACAGGGAAAATGGGGTTAGCCTTAGCACAAGCAGCACTGCATCGAGGAGCAAGCGTAACATTGGTACATGGTCCAGCGAGTTGGGATGTACCGTTAGGAGTGCAAGCAATCCCTGTTGTGAGTGCAGACCAAATGCGATCAAGCATGATGCAGTATTTACCGAACGTAGATATAATTATCATGTCGGCAGCAGTGGCAGATGTGAAGCCACGGGAGTACAGTAAAGAAAAATTGGCAAAAAAGTCACTTCCGCAAGCTTTACCTTTAGAACCCGTACCAGATATTATTGCAGAATTGGCACAATTCAAACAGCCGTATCAACGTTTAATTGGGTTTGCAGCACAGACAGGAGATATTGTCACACCAGCATTAGAGAAATTGCACACTAAAAATCTGGATGTGATTATTGCTAACCCTATAGATGGACCAGATAGCGGTTTTGGAAGTGATCATAATCAAGCCATATTTTTGGATAAGCAAGGACAAAAGATAGAAATTCCCTCTTGTTCCAAATTACAAATGGCTCATCATATTTTTGATTTCTTGGGAAATAGGCACTGGACAGGTGAATGAACTGCCAATGAACTGCCTCACTGCCGAGTGAGTGTTTGGTCAAAAACGGTAGTAAAATTCTCAAAGATGGAACTCGCTTGCAAACATATCGGTGTCGCGCCTGCAACCGACGCAGCAATGAGCGATCTGGCACTAAATTTAGAGAAAAGCCACATTATTGCAATATCTACTTCCTCTGTTCAATTAAGCTAGCAATGACCTCAATGAGTGTGTCTGGTTCTACTGGCTTTGAAATGTGTTTTTGAAAGCCTGCTGCGATCGCTGCTCTTTGATCCTCACCTCTGGCGTGGACAGTCAACGCTATGGCAGGAATTTGTCCTCCGGCTTCGGCACTGAGCGCTCTCACCTGGCGGATCAAGGCATAGCCATCTTCCTCTGACATACTGATGTCAGACAAAAGCAGATCATATTGTTCAGGATTAGCCCTCAACGTTGCAAGGGCTTTACTGGCAGATGCCACCTCCGTTACAGTAGCTCCATACTGTTCGAGTATCGCGATAACGGGACTTAAACAAAAATTAAGCCCAAATGAAGCCCAAACTGGCTTTATAGGCGGCAAACACGTCACGATTATGGGTTAGCCAGTCAAAAAATCGAAAAGACATAGCCGTTCTAAAAGCATCTATTGCTTCAGTAAAAGTATTCAAAGGAATAGATGCCCACCTACGTCTGATGCCCCCAGTCATCTGATGCCAAAGAATAAAAGTGTAGGCACAGAAAACAAGGATAAAATGTCGAAGTAAACTTCTTTTCTCTCGAACTTGATATTCTTTTAGCCCTAACCATCCCTTGGCTTCTCTATAAAAAACTTCAACCCAATTTCTCTCTGAAATAGGTTTTTTCTCTCGCTTTCTCCCAATAATCCCCCTAGATAATGTCTAAATTCTCTTTTTTGAGCTTTATGAGTAAACAGATCATCAAACCGTTTACACCATTTTTCAAAGCATGGAGGCATGGCTGTCGGAGTTGTCTCTTTCATCGGTTCATTTTGACGTGAAAGCTATGCTGATTAAGCATTATACCCTTTTTTCTTCTTTTGTTTTGTCTAAGTCCCATTAATAACCCAAGTTGCGAGTTATTGAATTGTGAGTGAAAAATACCTGTCTACTCATGCGATCGCTCATGACCAGTTGACGGTTGGGCGTAGCCCAACCGTTACTTAAACCCAACTCAAAGTATAAGTGTTAAATCAGCTTAGAGTATTAAAATAAACTCATCCAAGAAAGGCTTGTTGAAGAGTAAATGCAAAAATAAATGCTTGTAGTTTCAGTAGAAACCCTTCATATGTGACTGCATGAATCGATTTGGGGAAAACACGAGTGATACTACTAAACACAGTTTCAATATAATGTCGGGTATGTTGTTTAATGTATTGATTCCACGGTGGGTCTTGACGCTTGGAATTCTTTTTACGCATGACTTTCAACTCGATTTTACTCGTCTCTAACAGGTTCTCTTCCACAGTATAATCAGTGTACGCAGAATCAGCATACACTTCACTCCCAGGCGGCAAATTTAATGGTAAACCATTCAACGCACGTACATCAGAAGCACTACCAGGCATGAATACAAACTCAACTGGAATACCATTTTTAGTCGTTAATAACTGAACTCGAACCCCATAGAAATAGCGTTTCTTTGATGCTATGTAACCTCTGTAATCCTCTGATTTGACTAATTTCACATTGAAGATACGGATATTATCGCAGATTGGTACAGGAAATGAGTCTAAAAGATATTCCGTACAATCATTAATTTCTTTTAGTATCATTCCTATTTGATGAAATAAATCGTTCACCAACATCGAGATACCGTGCAATCGACGATTAAATCGAGATTTTTCTAACATACCTGGTATCAAGTTATGGTCTTTCATATAGCCACAAGCCTTATGATGATTACCATTAAAGAACATTGCAGCGCACACAGCCGTTGTAATAATTTCTGCATCACTCATATCTCTCCGGCTATCTTCATCATGCCCGATCGCCTTCAACAGGTCGTCAATGATAGCATAGACGGTAATTATTTCACTTAGCATACATCCCTCCTAATTTTCGTGCCTGGAGGGAATTTTATTGTTTAAGTGACCATCAGCGATCGCCCACAAGAATAACTAGCAACTTGGGTTAATAGGAACGGTGTAGGCTTGCAAAACTCCTAAGAGATTATGGTGGTTTTACTAATTCTGGTAATATCATGTCCGGATAAACACTTATAAAAAAAACGAAGAACCTCACCCGCCTCCGGCACCCTCTCCTTATTAAGGAGAGGGTTGGCGTGAGATCAAGCAGGAATTATAAGTAATTAAGCGGACATGATATAAGAGCAAAAATGTTTCAATCTATGACCACAATTGGTCACGAATTGGACAGTTTTCTCCATCATCTTTGAATTGGAGCAAGGCAAATGGGGACAAGGGAACGAGAACCAGATAAATAAAAAAGTAAGGTGGGTAGTGCCCACCCTACCGGACTATACATGGTTAATAGGATTACATCATGCCCATGCCACCCATGCCACCCATGCCGCCCATGCCACCCATGCCGCCCATATCAGGCGCACCACCAGCGGGTTTCTTCTCAGGTTTTTCAACCACGATCGCTTCAGTGGTTAAAACCATTCCAGCGATGGAAGCGGCGTTTTGCAAAGCTGAACGCACCACTTTTGCAGGGTCGATAATGCCAGCAGCAATCAAGTCCTCAAATTCCCCAGTTGCGGCGTTGTAGCCGACATTGAAATCTGTGTCCCGCACTCTGGCGACAATGACAGACCCTTCAGCACCAGCATTTTCTGCAATTTGACGCAAGGGAGATTCGAGCGATCGCGCGACAATATCAGCGCCAATCTTTTCTTCGCCCTCAAGACTGTTTTTGACCTCTTGCACTTTCTGCGCCAAATGAATCAGTGTCGTTCCACCACCAGGAACGATACCTTCTTCCACAGCCGCTTTGGTAGCGTTGAGAGCATCTTCAATCCGCAGTTTGCGGTCTTTGAGTTCGGTTTCTGTTGCCGCACCCACTTTAATCACTGCAACTCCACCTGCTAGTTTGGCGATGCGCTCTTGCAGTTTTTCTCTATCATATTCTGAATCGGTTTCTTCTAGTTGTTTGCGAATTTGGGTAATTCGCTTCTGCACGTCTGCTTTTGCGTTTTCACCAGCAGCAACGATGGTGGTGTTTTCTTTGTCAATCGTGATTTTCCGGGCTGTTCCCAGCATTTCCAAAGCAACGGTATCCAAGCTTAAACCGATTTCTTCGGAAATCAACTGTCCGCCTGTGAGAATCGCAATGTCTTGTAACATCGCTTTACGGCGATCGCCAAACCCAGGCGCTTTGATAGCGGCGACAGTAAGCACACCCCGTGCTTTGTTCACCACCAAAGTTGCTAAAGCTTCCCCTTCCACATCTTCACTGATAATCAGCAAGGGTTGACCTAAACGGGCGACTTTTTCCAAAACTGCAATTAAGTCTTGGACGCTGCTGATTTTCTTATCAGTAATCAGGATGCGGGCGTTTTCAAATTCCACCGTCATCCGTTCGTTGTTGGTGATGAAGTAGGGGGAGATGTAACCCCTGTCTATCTGCATCCCCTCAACAACTTCTAAATCTGTTGTCAGAGACTTGGATTCCTCAACAGTGATGACACCATCTTTGGTAACTTTTTCCATCGCCTCAGCTAGCATTTCGCCAACTTCTTCGTCGTTTCCAGCAGAGACGGTAGCAACTTGAGCGATCGCTGCACCTTCTACTGGCTTCGCCACTGCTGCAATTTCCTGCACCAACGCCTCAACGGTTTTGTCGATACCCCGCTTTAAGGCAATGGGGTTGCTACCTGCTGCAACATTCTTCAAGCCCTCACGAATTAAGGCTTGCGCCAATACAGTGGCGGTGGTAGTGCCATCTCCAGCCACATCTTTGGTTTTTGACGCCACTTCCTGGACGAGTTTTGCGCCAGTGTTTTCTAGGGGGTCTTCTAGTTCAATTTCTTTGGCAACGGTGATACCATCGTTAACAATTTGGGGTGCCCCAAATTTTTTCTCTAACAGAACGTTACGACCTTTTGGTCCTAAGGTAATTTTCACGGCATCGGCAAGAGCATTGATACCACGTTCTAATGCCCGCCGCGAATCTTCATCAAATGCAACAATTTTTGCCATATTTAGTGTTCTCTAGCGCTTCCAATAGACAATTTAGCACTCAGCGGCCAAGACTGCTAATCACTTCTCACTCACCCTCCCTTGTATCTACCCTTCAGCATCGGTGCCTCCAGCATAACTGACTTGAAAGTAGGGAACTCTTAACAGGGAACTCTTAACAGAAAATGTACTGAGTTTTTTTCAAAAATCAAATAGGAATCCTATATATAGAAGAATGGCAAATTAGCCCCATTCAGTGCTTGAGCATTAACATCAGCACCCCGAGTGAGAATTCAAAGGGTGTGGGGTGTAGGGACCAGCCCTTTCAACGCGTTCATTTGTACTATATTTTTCGCTCCTCTATTAATCCTTGTGTTATCATCCTTACGGGATTTTCTTCAATAAAATACTCAACTAAAGGGTCAATATTTTGACCGTCTTTGATATTGCGATCGCTTCAGGTTTTATGGATGAGTTAGAGCTATGATTTTTGGCTCTAGTCTGGGAGCGGGTTTCAGCCTTTGATTTAGTAGTTAAGAGTTCCCACATGAGCTGTTCCCTACCCCGAACGCGAGTGCGTCTCGTAGAGAAGGGGTCTTGTCAATAAGCTTTCTACCCTAAATCCTATCCCAGTACAGGTGTAAAGTGTTACGCCCTTACCTCCTACACTTTAGTCCTCTTGAATGACTCTATATTAAAAGCAACTTCTTATGAGATTACAGATAGTTAGGAAAAATTTGACTAATATACAGTTGATGCTTATCAAGACTAGTAGTGATGGTTAAATCGGGAGATGAACATAAACAACTTTCTTAAATCTCTCGGTATTGCTGACCCTAACGGTTCCGGCTGGTTAGCAGTAGTATTGACGTTTCTTTTGGCTTGTGGCGTAACTTGGTATTTGATTCCAGCAGTCCGCAAGTTTGCCTTGCGGGTAGGTTGGGCTGATCAACCGAACGCACGGCGTCTTAACCGAGAACCTTTGCCTAATGCAGGAGGTTTGGCTATCTACGCAGGAGTCATTGCTGCTGTGGTATTAGCCAGTCTCTTACGACCTATTGAACTTGAAAGGGTACTGGCTGAGGTACAGACGATTCTTTTGGGGGGTTCGATACTAGTTCTTGTGGGCTTTATCGACGATCAGTTTGGCTTACCCCCTCTTGTTCGATTGTTAATTCAGATACTCACGGCTCTGTTGTTAGTTGCTAATCGTATTAGCATTGAAGTCTCTTTTGGAACTCCTATTGACTCTACACTAACAGTAGTACTCACAGTACTGTGGGTAGTAGCAATCACCAATGCTGTCAACTTAATGGATGGTATGGACGGTTTGGCGGGAGGAGTAAGCTTTATCACCGCTATGAGTTTGTTAGCGGTTTCAGCTCAGGTTCCCAATCGTGCGGCAGCGACGTTAGTTCTAGCAGCATTGGGGGGTGCAGCATTGGGCTTCTTGCGCCACAACTTCCATCCCTCACGCATCATTATGGGTGATGCAGGAGCTTACTTTTTTGGTTATGTGCTAGCTGCTACTAGTATTTTAGGTAATATCCAAGCACCTACAGCGGTCTCTCTGGTCGCGCCAGTTCTGTTTTTACTGTTACCAGTACTCGATACCACTCAAGTGTTTGTCCGACGCCTCATGGCGGGGAAAAATCCTCTCAGTACCCCTGGTAAAGACCACTTGCACCACCGCTTATTAGCTTGGGGGTTGTCTCAACGCCACGCCGCGCTCACTCTTTGGTCAATTACCTTAATTTGCAACTTGTTGGCGATGACACTACAAAAGATGACCTTGGTGCAGATGCTTGTCACTACCATTGGCATCATTATCTTTTTAAGCTTCATTGTCTTGCAAAGGATACGAGCAACCTCAGGCAGATAAAGAAGTATCTCAACGCCTATGATTGAAGTGCGAGCATTACTAGATAAAGCATAATATTATGCTAAGTTTGAAGCATCCAGTGTTACGGGCTTGGTTATGGTTTCTCAACCCCTAGCAGCAACTTTATCACAAGTTGTTTACCCTGAAAGCGACGGCAAGCCAATGGCAGATAATACCAAGCAATTCCGCTGGATTGTGCAGATTCAGCAAAATCTCGATTGGCTGTACGCTGATGACTCAAATGTATTTGTGGCTGGGGACTTGTTATGGTATCCGGTAAAGGGTCGCAATACCATTGTTACAGCACCAGATGTGATAGTAGTGTTTGGTAGACCAAAGGGAGACCGTGGTTCGTATAAACAATGGGAGGAAGACAATATCCCACCCCAAGTCGTCTTTGAAATTCTCTCTCCCAGTAACAGTTCCACTGAGATGGATAAAAAGCTTCTGTTTTATGATCGCTACGGTGTTCAGGAGTATTACATCTACGATCCAGACAAGAATACTTTGAAAGGTTGGTTGAGAACAGAGGATGGACTAGATGCGATTGGAGAAATGGCAAACTGGGTTAGTCCTCAGTTAGGTATCCGGTTTGACTTGTCTAATGAGGAGTTGCAAATTTATCGTCCCGATGGTAGCAAATTTTTCTCTTACGCTGAGGTTAACGAGCAGCTAGAACAAGAAAAGCAACGCGCCGAAGAAGCACAACGAGAATTAGAGACAGAACGCCAGCGATCGCAAAATCTAGAGGATGTGTTACAAAAGTACCGCGATCGCTTTGGCGATTTGCTTGAGTGATTTAACAATTTTGCAGTTGAGCTAACAATACCACAATTTCATCAATACCCTGTCGCACAACCGTTGCTCGCTGTTCGCTTTGATTCACCATAATACTGAAAACGATTGGACCGTACTTGGGCGCATTGACATATCCTGCCAAGGAAACAACACCATCCATTGTGCCAGTTTTCGCTTGTACAATGCCTTGCGCAGGTGTCTTTTGAAAGCGATTTTTCAGAGTACCAGTTCTGCCTGCTACAGGTAAAGATGCTCGATACACCAGTGCTGCTGGTGATTTTGCCATTGCTTGCAAAGTTTGTACTAAAGCTTCTGGATTTATGAGGTTTTTACGAGATAACCCGGAACCATCTACCAAAGAGTAACCAGCTGGATTGACTCCCATCTGGGTTAGCGTCGCCTTCATCACTTCCAAACCCGCATCAGCAGAAGTTTGATTCTCAACTGGTGGTTTTTTAAGAGCTAATGCCCTTAACAAGGACTCCGCAAAAACATTATTACTATTGATATTTGTTTGTGCTATAAGTTCTGAGAGTGGAGGAGATTCCACATTAGCTAATTCTTCTTCATTCTTGGCACCAGTTGATGATACAAACATTTGTACAACAGGAATTTTCTCTGCTATTAAAGTACTACGAAAACGACGCAAGAAATATTCGGCAGGGGCAAGAACAGGTAAACTGACTAACGTAGGTTCGGAATTGAGCGCCAACTGCCCTTGAATTCGCAAAATTGGTCCTTTCAAGTCGCGGGTAACATTGATGGACGTTGATTGGTTTTCTGTTGTTGCAGACTGATTAATAACTTGCCACTGTGCAGCCTCATTGATATCAGTCCAGATAACTTTGAGCGGTTGACCGACACTTTGCGGCAGAAGTCTTATATTAAAAACATTTTGATTTAAAATTAGGCTATTGATAGGTGCCCCGTAGTCTGACTGTATGTCCTCCCATTGCCAAGAGGGGTGAACAATATCTCCTCGAATGTAAGTATCATCAGCAATCAACTGATTGATTTTCCGAATACCCTTCTGTTTCAACTGCTTTGCCAAAGCTGCCAATTGTGCATCACCTAAACTAGGATCTCCCCGACCCACAACACGCAAAATACCATCACCACCGCGATAGACAGAGGTGCGAATGCGAAAATTTGCTCCTAGTTGCTGTAGTGCAGCTGCTGTTGTCAGCAGTTTAGTCGTGGAAGCTGGGATAAAGTATTTTTGGGCATCCCGACTGTAAAGAGTTTGGGTAGAAGACAAAGATTGTACCACAATACCCCAATGTGCCCGACTGAATGGAGAACGATTAATCACAGCATCTACAGATGCTCCCAATTGGCTAGGGCAAATTGATTTTGTGGTAGTTTCTGTTGGTACAACTTGTGTTTGTGCTTGAACTGGTTTTAGAGTAATACCTACTTGGGTACCCAAAAAGAGCAGCAGGAACCCAAGAGAAATTCTTTTAGACACTGTTCCCTCTGCCTCCTCTACTAGACCTAAGATTAAGATTTTTTGTAATTCTTATCATTTACTGAAATTTTCCTCACTGATTCCACAAAGTTTCCACAAGCACTTCCCTATTTTCCACAGCTGCTTCACGATGTTACAAGCTTTTGCTGCGTTATTGGGGATTTCTTTTTCTTGTCAACAGGGATCTTAAAGAACTGAGTTTATATTAATAAATATTACAAAAATAGCCGGTAACCCTGATTATTTCGTAAATATTTATTTTCTCTCAATTGATTCTTAATATTTCGCAGCATTGACAAACCCACCCCCTTTTAGCGCAAAATGATGCGGCTTGCTTTTTTAGTCCGTTGAACTGCTGTGTAAATTTACTTAAGCTGTTGCCGCAGATTGTCGGACAGTTCTTAAGCTGTGTGTTCCTACTATGGCTTATGAGAAGCGAGGTTTCCCGATTGGAGAACTTTAAAGGAGATGAATCTTATGCATGCAACAGTTAGCATCTTTACAGAAATTCCCGAAACACTTCATGAATCGCTGAAAAACTACTTGGAAACACATCCAGACTGGGATCAAAACCGTGTACTGACAGCAGCATTGTCTTTGTTTTTACTTCAAAATGGAGAGAGCGATCGCCGTGCTGCTCGGGTGTATCTGGAAACTTTGTTTCATCACTGCTAAGTAGAAATGCATTGTCTCGCTCAAGACTTTCAGCAAGACTCGGAGTTAACGAACCATCGGTTATCAACCACAAAAAATCTTGAGTGACAAAAGTTACTGCTCAAAGTTATTGCTTGCAGCATCACGAATTGACTCAAGACTTGTCTTAACAAAAAATCAAGCAAGTTAAATTAAATATGGAATAGCCCACTCAAGAATGAAGTACAAAAGATGAAGTGTTTCTTCCTTTATCTTTTGTACTTCATTTTTTCTTTCATCTTTCTTCCTTAAGACCCCATTTGGTCACGCCCTAGTTTTTGAAGTCACCAACTCAGACATTAAAGCAATGCCTAGTTGCTGCTTGTGCGGTAAATGCGATTAAGGGCTTGTATCAAGGTTAATTTTTTAACCTGGCTTTCTAGTTAAGTCTTCGTCATTCACATATTTTGGCAATATTCTTAACTATTGAATTATTGAGATTTTTCAGACTGCTGACTACCAGAAGGACATTCAAACTTATACCCGACGCCACGCACAGTTTGAATTAATGCTGGTTGGCTGGCGTCAATCTCAATCTTCTTGCGAATTTGACCGATATGTACATCTACGACCCTTTGATCGCCGACGTACTCGTAGTCCCACACCTCCTGAATGAGTTCAGCACGTCGCCAAACTCGACCAGGATGGCTAGCTAAAAAATGCAACAGGTCAAATTCCAAAGCAGTTAAAGGCACAGGCTGGCTGTTAAGTGTGACCTCCCGCCGTACAGGATCAATCATTAGCTTTTCAAAAATTAACCTCTTCTGTTCTGCCGTAGTGACAATACGTTGACGCCTTAAAATTGCTGCTACTCTCACTTCTAGTTCTCCCAAACCAAAGGGCTTGGTGAGATAGTCATCAGCACCTTTAGAAAAGCCGCGAATTTTGTCAGCTTCGTCTGCACGGCTAGTTAGCATGAGTACAAAAACTCCGTTACGGCTTTGCATCTCTTGACAGAGGTTAAATCCAATGACGTCTGGTAAATTTATGTCTAAAATTACCAGGTCTGGATTAAATTGCTCAAACAGCGCTAGGGCAGTTTTACCATCTTCGGCAGCTTCTACCTGATAGTTTTGCTTAATTAAGAAGCGTTGGATTAAATTCCGAACCGCAGGGTCGTCATCAACTACAAGAATCTTGGCAGGAGCCATGACCATCACTTTACACAAAAATTTATAGGATTAATGAACGAATTCCGTAAAGAAAGTGGTTTTCGCATTGGAGACAATATGTATCTACAAGGCTAAAGCATGATTTCCCTGATTATTCAAATACTACTAGTGTAATCAGGATTCTCAATAATTAGGGCGTAAATATTTTGGTAATGCTACCCCTTGCTCCACTATCTGGCTTTTTTGTTAACCTTTTGTCCACAAGGCAGATACTCTGACCTTAACCACAATAATTAGGTAAACTTGAACACAAGGTTGTCCCAGATGCACGATAATTTAAAACGCTTCAATTTTAAATCGATATGCAGCTTCGTGGCATGAGGAATTATCAGGCTAATTATTCATAACTCAGTTAAGTGCAGTAAATTGCTGATTATGAAACAATCATAGATTTTTTTCATCATAAAAATGGCTTCTAGGTATTTTTAGCTCAAATTCTAGAGTAAAGCCCTAGTTAGTGAACGACATGAGGGGATACACGGAGTTATGGCTATATGTTAAAGTGACTATAGTTAAAATTACCAAGTTAATATAGCCTACCTATGCTAATATCCGGGTAAGGCATACGAATTGACCAAAACATTGGTTTCGACCAAGATAAAATTATAGTCGTTTTTTGTTTAGCAAGATATTGCCGCCGACTGAGGCTGATAGTGATAAACTCCCATGAGCGAGCAGAATCCCTACGAAAAACTTGGGGTATCAGAGGATGCTAGCTTCGACGAAATTCAAGATGTTCGCAATCGTCTATTGGAGCAATACAGTGGCGATGCCAAACATCTAGAAGTTATAGAAGCTGCTTATGACGCGATTTTAATGGAGCGCTTAAGGATGCGCCAAGAAGGCAAAATTAAAGTGCCCGAACGTATCCGGTTTCCAGAGAACTTGGTAAAATCGCCTCCAAAAGAAAATCTCACCCCTCGCGAGCAGTCGCCTGCGTGGCTGCAACGAATCCTAGACAAGCCTACTCCAGTAGATGTTTTGTTGCCTGGAGCTTGGTATGTTGGATTGAGTGCCATTAGCACATTTTACCAAGCTGGAAGCGACCAGATTTTGCAGTTGACACTAGTACTTGGGGTGTGTGTAAGTATTTATTTTCTCAATCGTAAGGAAGGAAAGTTTGGAAGAGCAGTTTTATTAACGCTAATTGGTCTAACGACGGGCTTAATTGTAGGAGGGCTAGTCGCCAACTTGCTCCTCCCTCAAATACAGTTTCTGACTTTGAATCAGAATCAGTTTTCTACTGTGGTCACTTTCGTATTGTTATGGCTTATCAGTAGCTTTTTAAGGTAGATAGGTTCTTGCGGCGTGGGGAATAGGGAATAGATAGGTTCATCCCATTCCCAACTTTGGCTGTCTGTGGTAGCGTTCTCTCTAGAACTAAATCCACCGCACAACTAAGATCCCTGACAATTAAGTTCGGCTGGTATAGCTTTAGTTGATCGCGATCGCGGATACCACACTCTACAGCCATGACCTTAACATCGTGTTTTGTGGCAGAAATGATGTCAGCTTCTGTATCTCCCACCATCCAGGTATCGGTGGCAGGGGGCAATTCTTGTATTGCCCGTGCCATCAACAAAGGTTTATCATCGGTGTCACGGGTTTTGACATAATCGTTGCTCAAGCAGTAACAGCGATTTTCTGGGAAAAATCTCCCTAAATCATATTTCTTAAAGGCATAATCTAATTCCCAAATCCGACGCATGGTCATAACGACTAGATCAATTCCTGCTTGTTGGATTTTTAATAGTGCTTCTACAGCGCCAGGAGCTAAGCTGTCGTACTGTAAGTATGGTTCTGTATGCACAGTTTGTCGCCGCAAGTGAGAAAACTCCTGTGCCTGTGCTTCATCTAGACCAGAAATTATACCGATGTGTATTTCAGGAATATGCGATCGCTTCAACTGCCAAAATTCTGCTTTAGCAAGTTGTCGTATCTGTTGGTTTGGGCGTCGAATCTTCTGCAAGCAGAATTGGTACACACGGTAATACCGCTCAGAAACATCAATAATGGGACCGTCAAAATCTGTAATAAGTCTTAACATTTTTATTTAAAACGCAAACTTTACCTTTATTTACAGAGTATCCCAGATATGATGTTTTGTACTTTTGAAAAATTGATAAGTCAATTTTGGATTCCTAATACATCATCCAAAATCTTCAAGACTACCGCGTTTGATTTGTTCATTTTCAATCGCTGCAAATAAAGCGCGAAAGTTCCCTTCACCAAAACCTTGAGCTTGGTACCGACGCTCAATAAACTCAAAGAAAAAGGTTGGCTGTCCAAAGATGGGCTGAGTGAAAATTTGTAGTAGTAGAGGAGTTATATTCTTCCTCAACTCAAAACAAGTCTCTTCTTTCCAATCCACCAAAATTTCCTGTTCAGCAATAGCATCCAGTTCGTCTATGGATAGGGGAAGCCTTTTTCGCTGTCGAATTTGTGAGTAGTAGTCTTTAGGAACTGGGAGTAACGATAGACCATTAGCACGGAATTGGGCTATTGCACGAACAATATTGCGTGTCCCTAAGGCGATATGTTGAATTCCTGGTCCTCGGTTCACGTTCAAAAATTCTTGAATTTGAGAATTGGCTGAAGCTGGTTCATTAATTGGCAATTTTACGCCGCCGTTATGCGAAACCATAACTTGGCTATACAAAGCAGAGCGAGAAGTTTGAATATTAAACGTCTGCTGTCCCTGAAAATTAAGGATATTTTCGTACCAAGCCACTGCGTGTTCTAAATCACCTGTATCCACGTTTAGCACAATGTGGTCTATAGCGGCAAACCAGGAAGATGGGCATTGGGAATTGGGCATTGGGAATTGGGCATTGTCCCCTTGTCCCCTTGTCTCCTTGTCCCCTCCCCCTCTCCTTTCTACCAACGTATGTGTTAAGGAACCCCAAGCAGCAATTTTGCTCCACTTAATGTGTTCCTGACCATATTGGTATTGCTGTATGGGTTGCAGGACTTTTGCCCCGTGCGCTTGAGCAAGGGAAATGACCTGTTCTACATTTTCAACACAAAAAGCAACATCTGCTACACCAGGCGGGTGGTAGCGCAAAAACTCAGCAACTGGACTGGTGGGTAGTAGCGGGGAAGATAGTAAAAAGTAGACTGGACCACTTTTGACCACTTGTGTGCAGGTGTGAAAGGCGTCATCCCCTATAGTCTCCCAAGGAATATAGTCTCCCTTTTTTAGAAAGGTTGGAAAAATGGCAGAATCAGCGACTACTTGAAAACCCAAATGGCGTACAAACCAATTACGCCAAGCTTTGGCGTCTTCCACATAGAAGTGAACGTGATCAATTTTCATGCTCTTTGAAAATCCAGCGCCAATGTTTATCTGTTTGTCATTTTTGCCTTTTTTACTGGATTTTCAAGTCATTCCTAAGCAAGAATCTGGATTCTTAAACTTGATATTGTGGAGATTGAGCTTATACCTTGTGTAAATTCTCTTTTAACTGAGTTTGTAGCCAGTGTTCAAATAGTTCGTTGAGCAGTCGCTCTTGCATTTGTTCATCTAACTGAGCTGGTAGTAGCTTTTCTAGCCGTACAATCACAATCCAATCTCCTAAAGGTGTTGGTGGTAAAAGTTGACCAGGCTGAATTGATGCCAGCATATTTGCCAGGATTGGATGGGGAATTGCCAACTCCACCGGACCTATTAAGCCACCTGTTTGAGCCTCAGAACCTAGAGAATACTCGCGAGCCAGTTCGCTAAAAGACTGTTCCCCTTCCTGAATTCGGAAGTAAAGCTCTTGGGCAATACAAATATCTTTAACCCGAATGAGAGAATAGACAACCCTATCTAACTTTGCCTTACGTTGAAGAAAGTAGGACTGTAACTTATCTCCCCAAGTACTTCGCTTGAAGTTTTCCAGTTTTATGTCACGTGTGGCTAGAGAGTCTAGTTGTTCACGGCTTACACCACGAGCTTGCAACCATGCTTGCAGCTCACCTTCAGAATTCAACTGATGCTGTTGGTAGAACTGCTTATAAGCCTGAGTGTTTTCTTCTGCTGTCAAAGTATGGTTGGCGATCGCACTGTCGATAATAATCTCTCGCATCAACTGCGGCAGCATTCCGTACTGCTTCAGTAGAGGAATGAGTTCGTCATTACTAATGGCGCGATCGCCGACTTGTAAAACTGGAATCATAACCTCCTAGATGTGATAATTGTCACTTCGGGATAGAGAAAGTGAATGAACTTTTCAGATTTTATCAACATATCTTAATAATAGTATTTCTAGTCTGACCGTACTAACTATTCAAGTATCAAGCGATCGCCTGATTATATAGTCTTTGTGAAAAATTATTCATATTCTCTATAACAAACGCTTGAGTATGAAAAAATTTAAGCGATAGCCTTTGGCGGGCGCTCTGCGCCATCGCTCTTTTTCTTCCAACACCTTTCTTTTAAGAGGATTTAACCCAATCTACGCATTTTGTCAAAAAATCTTTATAAAAAAACGCATTTCGTATGAAAAAGATAATGAAATAACCCTGGTCTAAAAACAAGTAACAAATATAAAATCTTGACATCATAAGGAGTAAAATATAATGAAACGAAAACTTCTACTCAAGAAAATACAGAATTTCTTCAAAAGAATATATAAGAGGCGTTCCCTTTTTCTGGCTGCCTTATTATTTATCCTCTCAGGAATCTCGCCTGTTGTTGCTGCTAAAGTTTCTTCACCAACCTCCATTGTCCAATCTCCATATGATGCGGAACAGTTAGCGAACAAGGCTGTCAAACTCTATCAGAGTGGAAAGTTTGCGGAAGCAGCGACGGCTTGGAAACAAACAGCAACTGTTTTTGCTGCTAAAGGAGATAAATTAAACCAAGCAATGGCATTGAGCAATCTCTCTTTGACTTATCAACAATTGGGACAGTGGGATCAAGCGACAAAAGCGATTGAAGACAGCTTGGCACTTTTGAAAACACCATCACAAGGAAAGGAAGAATTAAAAATCCTGGCTCAAAGTTTGGATATTCAGGGGTCTTTGCAAAGAGAATTGGGTCAAACAGCAGATGCTCTCAACACTTGGCAACAAGCGACTAAAATCTACAGCCAAACGAATGAGCCGGAAAAATTAGCACAGAGCAAGATTAATCAGGCTCAAGCAATGCAAGATTTGGGTCTTTATCCCCGTGCTTGTAGTACTTTATTAGAAGTCTTAAATAAAGACATAGGAGTGAAAAATTGTCAAGAATTAAATCAATTAAAGCAAGAGGAATTAACGCAAAGGCTCCAAGTCATTGCAGATAAACCTCCTTCTCTATACAGAGTTGTGGGATTGCGAAGCCTAGGGGAACTGCTGCGATTTGGGGGTCAGTTAGAGCAGTCTCGACTTATTTTGGAAACCAGTTTAAACCAGGCTCAAAAATTGAACTCTCCCCAAGAGCTAGCTGCTGTCTATCTTAGTTTAGGCAACACCGCAAGTGACTTAACTGACCCCGAAGTAGAAAGGGTTCGCCGCAAACGAGAGGAGTATGAACAAAAAGCATTAGACTCTTATAGCCAAGTCGTAAAGTTGTCCCCATCGCTAACTACGCGACAACAAGCACAACTGAATCAACTTAGCCTGTTGCTGAAACTTCTAAAATTGTCACAAGAAGAGAAACTCCAAAAATTGTCAGAAGCAGAAGAATTATGGAAAACGCTCAATCCTCAACTGAGTAGCTTGTCTGCTAGTCGCACAGGAGTGTATCTCCAAATCAACTTTGCTCAGAGTTTAATCAAATTAGCTCAACAAGAAAAGTTCGCACTCAACAAAGCTAATTCCAAACTCCCAACTTTTAACGAAATTGATAGGATATTGACTAGAGCAGCAGAACAAGCCAGAAGTTTAGGAGACAAAAGAGCCGAGGCTCATGCTTTGGGTTATCGTGGCGGACTGTATGAACTGACTGGACCTACGCAAAATTTGTCCCAAGCAGAAGGATTGACAAAACAGTCTCTGAGTATAGCTTCAAATTTTTCAACACCGGACATATCCTACCAGTTTTTCTGGCAGTTGGGACGGATACATAGAGATCAAGGAGATACCCCAGATGCGATCGCTGCTTACACCAAATCATATCATGCTCTTCAATCGTTACGTAGCGAATTAGTAGCAATTAACCCAGAAGTACAGTTTTCTTTTCGGGATAGTGTCGAACCAGTCTATCGACAGTTAGTTGAGTTAGACTTAAAAGATGCGGATTCCTTAGAAAAAGCTGGAAAAAGTAAAGAAAGCAAAGAACGGCTAGTTCAAGCTCGTGACGTGATAGAATCTTTGCAATTAGCTGAACTAAATAACTTTTTCCGAGAAGCCTGTGTAGAGGCAAATCCCAAACAAATTGATGCAATTGATCAGACAGCAGCAGTTATTTATACAATTGTTTTGCCAGATCGGTTACAGGTTCTTCTTAGCCTACCAAAGCAACCTCCCAGCCTTTATACAACTCTTATTCGTCAGGAAGAACTTGAGAAAACTGTAAGAGACGTGCGAGGTTCTCTCGTAGCTCCTGTCAGTGAAGTCCCGGACTTTTTACCCAAATACAAACAATTATATGACTGGCTGATTCAACCACTAGAAACAGAATTGGCAAACAGTAAAGTCAAGACTCTGGCTTTTATACTGGATGGAGAGTTGCGGAATATCCCTATGGGTATCCTTTTCGATGGCAAGCAGTATCTACTAGAAAAGTATGCCATTGCTTTAACACCTGGTTTGCAGTTAGTCAACCCAAAACCAATTGCGCAAGTTGGTTTAAAAGCCATAACAGCAGGATTAAGCCAAGTCCGCAAGAACTTTCCCCCACATCAGGGTTTTGGACCATTACGTAACGTAGAAGATGAACTGAAACAAATCAAGAATTTGGGAGTTTCAGACCGGCAATTCCTCAACGATAAATTCACTAGCATTGAGATCAAAAAACAGACTACTGCTTCTCGTATTCCTCCAATAGTCCATTTAGCAACTCATGGTCAGTTTAGCTCCAAAGCTGAGGATACCTTTATCCTCGCTTGGGATAGCCGCATCACTGTTAAACAGTTGGGTAACTTACTGCGAGACAACACCCAGTACCGAGGTAGACCAATCGAATTATTGGTTCTTAGCGCTTGTGAGACAGCAAGTGGAGACAGTCGAGCTGCTTTAGGACTGGCTGGAGTGGCGGTGCGGGCTGGCGCGCGCAGTACACTGGCAACACTTTGGGTAGTAGAAGATAAAAGTACTGCTCAAGTCATGGGTGATTTTTATCGTCAGTTAGAGCAAGCCAGAAAGACAAACATAAATAAAGCAGAAGCACTGCGTCAAGCACAACTGGCTCTGAAGAAAAATCAGCAGTACGAACATCCCCATTATTGGGCACCGTTTGTTATGGTGGGAAATTGGCAATAATAGAACTTACGCACTATCTCTGCTGTGAAACCCGGTTTCTTCGTTCGTATTTGGTTGCGAAACAGACGATTTTTGGTAGAAACCGGGTTTCTTTGCGTAAGTCCTGAATAAGCTACATACACCTGGTTGTAGGGGTACGCATGCTGTACTCCTACAACCAGGTGTAGTCAAAATCTGTTGGTGAAGGAATGTGGGAGTTAGTCAGTTAGTCAGTAGGGTGGGCAGCATTGCCCACCCTTACATAAGGAGTGCCGCGGTGAAGTACCCCATCGCATAGCAGATGGGAAATTTCGCGGAATTAGTTAAAATCCGGGGGGTAGAAGTACCTTGTCAACTTCAATAATCACACCATTCTTCGTTCTGATAGAGGGATGCTTACCGATCGCATTATTCAGCTTGACTGTGCCTTCTGGGTCAACAGTTATTTTAACTTGGTCACCTTCAACAGTTGTGATTGCCTTACCATTTAGGTCTTTAGCGTCAGCCTCTTTAGAATCAATTGGACCAGAAACTAAATGATACTTCAGCACTCGGAGCCGATTTTGTGGCTGACTATATCGCTCAAAGACGTCTTTAGGTAAAGTATTAAAGGCTTCATTGGTTGGAGCAAAAATTGTGAAATAACCCGGTTGCTTCAGAGTTTTCAGAAGACCTGCTTGTTTCAATTCATCAAAAAGATTGGCAAATTTACTATTTTGGGCAAGGTTATCAGCAATGTCTTTCTCTGAGTTACGATAAGGATAGGCGAGATGAGCAGAGGGCTGAAAAAGAGCTCTTGGAGGATAGAATCTGGCTAAAACAGGAACACTGATGAGGGTACTGACACCAGCAATTCCTACAGCGTAAGCCAACTTTCTGAACGATCTCTTGGTGATTAGGGCATTTAAACGATTTTGATTAAGCATAAAAGTAGATGATTGATACGTAAACACTTGAAAACTTTCCCGATTTCTAGTCGGAGATTCTTAAGGTCAAAACCACCCTTTTAGGTTGTGTGGATAGGAGGCTATAGGAGGAAAGCCCAACGCCCTTACGGGTATCTCTTAGAGGAGACGCTTGACGCGATTCGTAAGCTTCTCTTTTAGGAGGCACGCCAGTCACCACAACGGAGGCTCCCTCCCTTCTCCTGTCGGAGACGCTGCGCATTGGCGGAGCCTGCGCTTTGCACTTACGGGTTTGCAGTCGCCTCTGTCGGGAAACGTCGGTGCAGCGCTGTCTCACCGCAACGTGTACTGGCTCCCTAAGGTGCTGTTCTCCTTGACTCATGGTTTTACAGTTCATGCTCAGCCAAGTTTTAAGTCTCAATGCTAACTACAACTCATTCAAGGGTGATTCCTTAAACGTTTTCTGCATTGCAGCAATTTTTGTATTTTCGATATTAAAGCAAATAAGCTGCTTATTTGCACAAAACTTTTTTCTATGGTTTAAAGTAGTTAAATCTAATTTTTTCTATGTTTTGGCTTATTTTCTCTATCTTTGGTTTATTGTCCTTATTCTTTCTTTATGATCTATGATTATAACTTTAAATTTTTGTTTCTCGTTTTTTAGAACATAAAAATTTACACATTTCCGGCGATTTCCAGCAAATTGCTTGAGACATTCCAAATACTGCACTTTTTCGTTAAGGTACTCAAGAGGCAAGAGTTCTCTAATTGAGAGTAAGCTCATCTCCCGGAGTCGCGCATGGAGGCTTTCTTGGGAATTGGGAATTGGGAGTAGGAATCTCTTTTTTTCTTCCCCCATTTCCCATTCGCTATTCCCCAAATCAGCGGGCGGCGATTCCTAAGCGACAGTCACGGTACGGGGTAGCTATCGCCGATTTCCGGTAATTATTGATTTTGAACTCTTGACTCTTGACAAATTTCACAAGTTACGTAATCTTAATGCGTAGTCATCCGTCCTCAACACAAGTGCTTGAGTTAACTTCTTCCTTTGAAAGAATCAAGCCATTCTTGAACTTGTGTTCTGGCAATATCGCGAGCGCCTAAACCAAACGCCAACGCAATAGCAACGGCGAGCGCCCCCAGTAAAAGTCCAAAAGCCAAATTTACAATATCACTGGCAACACCAATCTGTTGCAGTGCCATTGCAGATACAAGGGCAATGATAGCAATCCGGGTGATCTGTCCCAAAATTCGTGCTTGGCGATTGCCAGAACTGGTAATAATGTTAAATGCAAGATTTGCCAGAAACAAACCAATAGCGAATACCACCAATCCAGCTAAAATCCGCCCCAACACTATCACAATATTAGTCACCAATACTGTTAGCGCCGGAATATTCAGGATATCAATCGCTGCCAAAGTTGCAAACAGCATAATGCCAACTAGGACGATTATGCCGACAATTTCTGATGGAGTGCGGGTTGTAACTGGAGAAACTGTTGGTTCTTGTGGAATGACAACTCGTCTAGTAGGTGACGGCAGACCTAAGACAGAGAAAATATTATTAAACCCTATACTTGTGAGGATACTGGTCACCAGTTCTGCCACAAACCGCCCAACGAAATAGGCAATAATCAAGATAGCGATCGCTGTAAAGATAGCCGGTAGTGTATTCAGAATCTGTTGCAGCATCGCGATCGCTGGTACAGAAATTGCCTGGATTTGCAGTTGATTGAGTGCCGCAATTGCGACAGGAATCAAAATCAAGACATAGACAATCGTGCCAATAATTGTCGATAGAGATTGCGTTCCTGAAACTGCACTCAATCCAAACCGACTTCCTAAATTGTCAATTCCCGTTGTCGCCAGTAAGTTTGTGACAATCCGACGTACTATGTTAGCTACAAACCAGCCAATCAAAGCAATTAACGTTGCACCCAAAATATTGGGCAGCATTGAGATAATCTGTGTGACAAGAACTTGTACTGGTTGTAATGCTTGGTTTAACCCTAGGCTATCAAGCACCGGGATGAGAAAGACTAAAAAGATAAACCAATACAGAGCATTACTAATAGTCTCACTTAGGGATAACTGATTGAGACCTGATGCATCATCTTGTGGTGGATTTAATCGTTCATCTATTCGCAACGCTTGCAGTCCGCGTACTGTTATCAGCTTGACTACAGTAGCCACTAACCAAGCGATTCCTAAGAAAATAGCTGCACCCGCAAATCTGGGTAAGTAGTCACCAATTTGCTTGAGAAAACTGCTCAGCGGCTGAGAAGCGACTCTGAGTTGTAGTTGATCTAAAACAGCAACTATTGTTAAAAGTAGGATGCCCCAAAAGACTAAGCCGGAGATAATTTTCTCCACTTGGGGAGCATCCCCACCACTCGTTACTCCTGCAGCAATGCGGTTGTCTATATTGGTGCGATTGAGGAGGGAGCGAACTATAGCGGATACAACAGCAGCAATTAACCAGCCAATTAACAAAATTAGCACTGCTCCCAACAATTGGGGCAGAAAATCAATCACTCGTTGTAAAGTTCTTTGTAGGTAAGTCATGGCATCGGATTGTTCCGATGGCAATGTCGACGATTGTGCGAAAAAATTAAACATTTTCATTGATAAACCAACTTCCATCACCTGGGTTATCTCTTGCCAAGTTGTGTTCATGGTTGTTCAGAATTAAAGTTGAGTGTTATTGCAGAAAACACCTTAGATGCTTCTGATGTGGATTGCCCTGATAATCCTACACTCCCGTAAGTTTACCAGCGTTTTGTTTACAAATTTACCAGTAAAGTCATACAGAAAAATGGATATTAAGAGCAATTTTTGTAGTTTGTTATTGATTATTTAGTTTTATAAAAAAATAGCTATATAGAAATTCTAAATCATTTCTAAACAATTTCTGTTCCCTATTCCCTGTTAAGCGTTCCCTGCCCTCATGAGACGATTTACAACTCAAGTAGGACTGCTATAAAACAAATTACTGTCTCTTAATCAAATTTTTCCCAATCTATAACGTCTACAGTGCTAGAGAGCAATTATTATCTTAGTCAATTGGAAAAACAGGATTCTTCCTACAAGTTGAAGGAGCCTCGATTGATAAGCGCGATCATGCTGGCAATGCATGTGAGCAAATTGGTGAAACAGTCGCATTTGATAAAGCAATCAAGGTGGCGCTTGACTATGCTAAGAGCCATCCAGATACACTGGTCGTTGTGACTGCTGACCACGGACACACTGGTCAGATCATTCCTAACCCGACCGCAACTGATCATAGCCCAGGCAAATATAGCACGCTCATCACTGCTGATGAGGCGTTGATGACAGTTAATTACGCGACCAATCTACCCGAACAATCACAAGAACACACTGGCACCCAAGTGCGTATTGCCGCTCAGGGACCGCAGGCGACGGGCGTCGTTGGCGTCATTGACCAGACTAATCTGTTTCACATTCTCAGTCGTGCAATTGGCGCAGAATAACTGTGCATTATGTGGCAGTGTAGCGAAGAATCTCTACTTCTGCCCCCCTACAGCAATCCGGAATCATTTGTCAGAAAATACTAAGCTTCACCAAACCTGGTATCTGGGAGATAGCGGTTTGGCAATCTCACGAATGATTCCGGATTGCTATATATTAAAAAAGCATTTCATTTTGTGCAACAATAGCTTCGTGTATCCTAAGGATTTTTTCTAGTTACAGCGTTTTTCAAATAAATGCACCACGGGGTAGGGGCACGGGTAGCCTTTGCCCCTACCTACCAAAATCTGTGGTTTAATTAACTGAAAATAGCTGTAAACTACAATCAATAGCTGCTTGTCAATTTCTGTATTCTTTGAGCCGTGAGATTTTAGAAAAATAAAATGCAGCCATAGCAAATATGTAGAATGTCTCAAGTTTTTGAACAATCAATTCAAATTAATGCTACAGCCACAATAGTGGAGCGTTGCATTACCGAACATGCTCTCATGCATCGCTGGCTTAACCCTGCCTTGCGTTGTGAACCGGTCGGTACGTGGAGTACCAATGTCGGTAGCAAAAGTCGATTTGTGATTCAAATACCAGTCATAAAACCGACATTAAATAGTACAGTTGTGGAAAGACAGCCCGGTTTAGTCGTATGGGAGTTCCAGGGTTTTTTTCAAGGGCGCGATCGCTGGGAATGCCAACCAGTAGACAAAGGAACATGCCTGGTTAACCGCTTTGAATTCCAGATTCCCAACCCTCTTGTGAATTGGGGTTTCAAAACCTTTGCTCAAAATTGGACAAAAGAAGATATGCAAACTCAACTGCGTCGGCTCAAGCGCGTCGCAGAGGAAATGCAACAAGGGTTTGGCTAAATCAGTATATCCCTTGCACAAATAGTGTGAAGATGGAAACAACCAACTCTTGGACAGGAGGATTCTGCCTCACGGCTATGTAGACATGAGGACAGTAGGCGCGATCGCTCTTTCTCTTTTCTTTCTCTGTGCGTCTCTCTTGCCTCGTGCGGTTCCATAAAAAAAGAAAGTGCGTCACGACAAACGCTAACGCACTCAATGAAATTTATTACGGAAAGGGGTGAAGTTAAATCTTAGCTTCTTCCTTCACCAACTTATCCCAACCCAAATCTTTCAAACTATTATTCCGACGCAACGGACGAGTCACCAGTTCTAAAATGTCACGTGCATTGGTAAAGCCGTGAATCTGAGCAAAGGTAAACTCCACAGACCATTTGGTATTGATACCCCGTGCTTCCAACGGGTTCGCATGAGCCATACCAGTAATGACCAAATCTGATTTCAAATCGTAAATCCGCTGCACTTGATTGTAGTTGTCTGGCTTCTCCACAATCTTCGGCAGAGGTACACCCATTTCCTGACAAGTCTTTTCTAGTAACTTCAATTCAGCATCTTGGTAGCGCTTATCCATGTAGGGAATACCAATTTCATGAACAGTCATACCGCAGCGTACCAAAAACCGTGCGAGGGAGACTTCCAGCAAGTTATCACCCATGAAGAATACAGACTTACCACGAATAAGTTTTACATAGTCTTCTAAGCTTTCCCAAATTTGAGCTTCCCGTTCTTCCAAACCTTTGGGAGTAATACCAAACACCGAGCAGATTTTCTCAATCCAAGCGCGGGTACCATCTGGACCAATGGGGAAGGGTGCACCAATCAGCTTACACTTGCGGCGACGCATCAAGGTAGTTGCAGTCCGGCTGAGGAAAGGGTTGACACCTGCGACATAATACCCTTCTTCAAGGACAGGCAATTCAGTAAAGCGCTTTGAGGGTAGCCAACCAGAAACCTTGATACCTTGCTTCTTCAATTCTAAGGTTAACTGAGTCACAACGGGATCGGGAAGAGAGCCAAACAGTACAAGTGGTGGATGATCCACATACTCAGATTCTTCTTGAACAACTTCTTCTTTCTTCTTACCAAAGTTGAGTAGTTTGGAAATAGCGTTGCGCTCATTTTTCTCAGCTTCTACCACAGGAGCTTGATTAGGACAACGTGCTGCCATTGCTGCTAACACGGTATCTTCTCCTTGAGTGAAGGCGTAGTCCAAACCGTTAGCACGAGCAACGACAATAGGAATACCAATTTCGGATTCTAGCTTGGGTGCTAAGCCTTCCAAATCCATTTTGATGATTTCGGTGGTGCAGGTGCCAATCCACACAATCACACTAGGATTGCGATCGCGCTTAATCTGCACACACAGCCGCTTTAACTCATCATAATCATTGAGTTGTGCGGAAATATCTCCTTCTTCCAACTCTGCCATTGCATAACGGGGTTCAGCAAAAATCATGACCCCCATTGCGTTTTGCAAGAAATAGCCACAAGTCTTTGTACCAATCACCAAAAAGAAGCTATCTTCAATTTTTTGGTAAAGCCAAGCCACGCAGCTAATTGGGCAAAAAGTGTGGTAGTTACCTGTTTCGCATTCAAAAGTTAAAGCTTCTGGTTGAGCAAGAGTCATTTTAGTATTTTCTCCCCTTGATTTTTTAAGCTAAAAGCGCACCTTAAAGCAGGGCTGGCAGATGTACAGGACATGGTACCAGCCAGTCACCCTTAGATTCAACAGAATTAAGTTAAGTATTGGGGAAGAGACGGGCAATCTCTGATTCATAAACAGAACCAGAGGATTTTTCTTTCCCTAAAGGCATTTCGTTATCTGCTTCTCTGTTTTGGGTTGTCGTTTCGGCACCCCAAGCATCTGACAATGCATTAGCAAATCCACTCTCATCTGATGCGGTTGTTGCAGAAGTTTTGCTGTCTACTTCCTTCAATTCATCAACTAACTCATTATTTGAATTTTTCTCGTTGGATGAGGCATTGCTAACACTGTTTTGACTTGCTTTGAATTCCTTTGCTTTAGTAACATTATCCATCGTTGGAGTGAGTGCCCTCAGGGCTTGCTTTCCCTCTTGCCCAAAGCGATTTATCTGAGGATTTGTCAGTGTTTCATCATTTGAGTTTTCATATATTACATCTGACTCTTCCCCGTGTTTTTCTATACGTAATTTAGGAAGGGCATGGTTACCAAGAGCTATATCTGGATCAAAATTCAACTCAAGCACCTCAACCAAAGTGTCGGCGTCAGGATTCAATTTGGAAAAAGGCAGCATTAACTGCGCCAGCTTAGGTTCCAACGCGTTAATAACCCCCAGGATGAGGTACGAAGATGGTCGCCTGCCACCATCCGGAGTGTAAACAGACTCCACCTCCATGTGCAGAGAAATCCAGTCACGATTCACCTGGAAAAATTGCAACCACTTTTGCTTTAAAGACTCTGTAAAACTATCAAAAAAAGCCATATTGTCCTCATCCTGGAACTAAGATGATTTATACAATCATCAAGTCTAATTCCTCTTCTGAATTAGTAACCCGTGGTTTATCCGGATTTAGATAGAAATCGGATAACAAAGCGAACAAATCGCGGTCTTGGGCATCATTTGGTACAACACCTTCCGGACAAGCCAAAATCTGGTCAGCGATGTTGAGATAGTAATCGCAAACGTAGTTTAAAGAGGGGTCATATTCTGCCATTTCAAACAAAGTTTTACCCTTTACGCGAGAAACACGGATATCTTCAATCAAAGGCAAAACTTCCAAAACTGGCATAGGAACTGCTTCTATGTACTTCTCAATCAAGTCGCGCTTCGAGGTGCGGTTACCAATTAACCCAGCAAGACGCAGTGGGTGAGTCCGGGCTTTTTCTCTAACCGAAGCAGCAATACGATTAGCAGCGAACAAGGCATCAAAGCCATTGTCAGTCACAATCAGACAGTAATCTGCATAGTTGAGGGGTGCTGCAAAACCACCGCAAACAACGTCACCAAGAACGTCAAACAAAATGACATCGTACTCATCAAAGGCGTTGAGTTCTTTTAAAAGTTTCACGGTTTCGCCTACCACGTAACCGCCGCATCCCGCACCTGCAGGGGGACCACCTGCTTCGACACAATCGACACCGCCATAACCCTTATAGATGACATCTTCGGGCCAGACATCTTCGTAGTGGTAGTCCTTTTCTTGCAGGGTGTCGATAATCGTTGGAATCAAGAACCCGGTAAGGGTGAAGGTGCTATCGTGTTTGGGATCGCAACCAATTTGCAGAACTTTCTTGCCGCGCTTAGCTAAAGCGACGGATATATTACAGCTTGTTGTGGATTTTCCAATCCCACCTTTTCCGTAAACTGCTAGTTTCACTGTTGTTTGCCTCTTATAGCTTCTTGTCAAACTCGTGGATCAAACACTTTCCTTCACCTAGCCTGAGATGGCGATGCGTGAGGTCTGTGAGTGCCATTATTGTGCAAATTACACAGAAAATAAAGGGGGTTGTCAAGTCTCTTAGGGTTATATAAGTTGAAAGAAAGCTTATTAAAGTCTATTTTGCTCTAAATCGTCTAAAAATTATTTTTATTCTCTAAAAAGCAAAAATTTAGTTTTTTAAAAATATTTTTTTATAAAATTAGTTACAAAAAAAAAAACCTAAAAATCCTTCTATATCTATGGTTCTCATTTCTGAAAGATGACGAAGCAACTACACATCTTTCCAAAGAAATGACTATGAGAGGTATAAAGGGGTTGTGGAAAGTAAATTTGCAAATAAATTGACAGTTGATTGTCCACTGCCAAGACAACTCATCATTGTGTGAGAGGGAATGTCTCAAAAATGTAAATAATTATCACAAATGAAAATATTGGTTAAAATTTTTCTCAAATATCAAATCGATAGAGCTTGAGGCTGGTAAAACGAGTTCATTCAAGAAACCTCTTCTCGCGGTGAATTCATTTCCTTTGACATACTCCCCCGAATTGAATTCGGGGGATTCTAGGCTCAAACAGCAATTGCAGGCGTAGCCCGACTTACATCACCCTACGGGTTCAAAATCGCTCTTTGAGGGAAACCCTCAAGACCGCGTT
>JAESFN010000441.1_pt1 | contig 39651 bp, 32 predicted proteins | sample 9269411 | NCBI WGS metagenome assembly JAESFN01 (sample SAMN14505399, study PRJNA617100) | algae metagenome | isolation source: Iphinoe sp. HA4291-MV1 and co-occurring heterotrophs from trail next to... | place: USA: Maunawili Falls, Hawaii | collected 2009-07-25
CGCTGCATCTGCACTTCGGCATGAACCCGCAATTGCGGCTCGTCCATCAGCAGATCGAACTCCACCCCGCGAAACCACTTGAGGGCGGGAAACACATAGCCCTCGGGAGCTCCCGCGAACATCCGGGGTCTCGCCTGGCCTGCGGCGGCCGTGGATTGCCAAGCCTCGACTCCGGAAGACAAAGCGACCAGTTTGTATTCGCCTCCCAGCGGGCAAACGAGCTTGGCGTCGAGCACCCGTTCGGCGATCGACAATGCTTGGTCTCGGGGCGCTCGCAACTGCGTGCTCAACAGGTTCAGCATATGAGCGTTGCCGTCGGAGATTTTGCGCGCTCGGCCATATCCCAGTGTATTGATGAGGTTGGCGGCCTTCGTTTCCTCAAGGTTGGCGACACGCACACGCAGTTGAGCGGGACGCTTCGCCGGCTCGACATGAATCTTGGCCAGCACCTCTTCGGCCAATGCACGGTCGTGGCTAGCGACGTAGTACGGGCCCCGCTTGAGAACCGGGGCGCCCAGCACTCCGGCGGTCATTCGCTGCAACTTCTCGGTGACGTTGCCCACCAGTCCGGCGTGAGGCGTCGCCCCCCAATAGCCGTCGATCAAGATGGGTAAGGCAACCGGGCCCGCCTGCGCCGCGACGCGGCCGAGCGAGGGCGGCATCAAGCCTTGGATTGCGCCGAACAGGCGATGCGGGGCCAGGCCGGTCATCTTGCCGGAAACAGACGCTTCGAACCAGGCGGCGTCTTGCGGCAACCGCGAGAGTTGATCGTTGAGCGGAGGTCCCAGGATCTGCGCCAAACGGCCGTAGTGCTCACGCGAGATCGGCGCGACGTAGGCATCGATCACCACGCGCTCCACCGAAGGCTGTGCGCCGGGCTCGCGTTTGACGGCGGCCACGATCGGATCGAGCCGCTGCCAATTGTCTGCATACACATCGGCGAACTCCGCGTAGGTCTTGGCCTCGTCGGCCGAGACCTTTTCCACCGGCATATCGGGAATTGGGATGAAGTCGCCCCGCCGGCCACGCAGCGAATCGACCCAATGCCCGTCGCGAAGCACCAGGCTGCTGCCGTCTGCTCGCAGGCCAAAGCCTGGGGGCAACAGTCCGGCCTCGATAAGTTCCTGCGGAGAATCGACTGCGCGCCCTTCAGCCTCGGCCGCCACGCGCGCCAACTGCCACAGTTCGATCTCGCCATCCGACTGCAGGCGCCGCACCAGCTCGATGCGGTTGTGAGGCGTCGTGAGCTGCCGGAAGAAGGCCTCGGAGAGATAGAGGAAAATCGTGTCGCCACGCGACACGGGCATCACGCTGCGGGCATAGCGAAATCCTTCGCTCTCGCCGAGGGTGGTCTTTTCTTTGGGCGCGGCGAGAAATCGCTCGGCCAGGTGTCTCGAGGTCGTAACCAGGTGATAGTCGCCATCGACCACGTAGAACGACCGCAGGCTTTGATCCGGCGTCGAGAGCAGCGATGCCTGGCGGCCGCCGATGTCAACCTGCTCGAGCTTGGCGCCCTCGGTCGCCTTTTGGGCTTCTTGGCGCTGTTGGTTGATGCTTTGACCGAGCAAGAAGTTATTGCGGGCTTCGAAGAGCACGCCGATCGCCGGGCCCTCTTGCAGGTAAAGATCGAGCCCAACCATCGCCACATCGGAAATGACCGCCGGCCCGAGCGCTCGCGAGAGATCGTTTTCCTTGAGCGCCAAACGCCGCTCGGTGCGAGGGCCGCGATCGAGGTTCAGGCCACGCTGGGTGATCAAGTTGCCGAGGTCGCCGCCCCATTCTTCGAGCAGCGCGCGCATCCACTGGAAGTTCGTGAAGGCGCCGAACCGGACGTAGAAGCATTCGACTGGCACTCGTTTGGCGATCGACTCGATTTCGATCTCGCCCTGCGGCTGCGGGTATTCGACCTGAGGCGTAATCGGTGTGGCGGGTAGCGACACTGTCGCTGGCTGTTCGCGAGCGGTGTCGCTCATCAAGGCTGCGTCTTGCAACTCCAGCCGCAGCGAATTCGAAGCCAGCAGCGAGTTGAGCGCTTCTTGGCTCGGATCGTCGCTCGGGCCGGCGCCGGCCAGCGGCGGCGCGGGAAGTTTCAGGCGGCGCGAGAGCGTGGCAAGCAGGTAGTTCTCGATAATCGGCGGGTAACCACCCTCGCGCAGTCCGCGCTCGCGGTTAGCCACGTATTGCTGCCACCACACATCCATCAGCGCCTGCTGCGCGTTGGAATTGCTACCGACGCGCAGCCGTTCTTCATAGGCCGCCCCGGCCAGCAGCGTCAGATCGAGCGGCTCGTTTCCCCGGAACAGAAAGTAGGCGTTGAGCTCCCGGCGGCGATTGGCGAGCGCGCGAAACACCTGCCGCAGCGGGCTTGATTCAAAGGCCGGATAGAGCACCCGGTCGCCTGCTTCTTGGATTTCGATGGCGTCGTCGCTGGCGGGCAGCGCGGGGTCGCCGCGCAGCGAGCGGAGGCCAATTCGTCCGACGCCCAGCGGCGTGCCTGAATAGGCCTCAGCGAGGCCTTGCGCGTGAAGCTCAGAACCGCCGATCGCGAGGGTGCAGGTCAGCAAGGTCGCCCAAGCGACAGCAGCGCGGAAAGCCATGATCGAAACTCCCTCGAGACACAGACGAACGAAGCGAACGGCGCACGGGCACGCCAGCGTGGGCAAATTGTATACCCCCGCGGCGGCGTTCGGCAGGTCTCGGCGAGTTTGCGGGTTCGCAAAGGCTAGCCCGTTAGGGGGACTTTGCGTGCGAACTAATTTTGGCCAGAATGCGGCCGGTCAGGCGGATCATCGACAAACGGGGCCTTAGGAAGACCCAATGCGAATCCGCTCTCGTCGAGCCAAGGCAGCCGCCACTTCGGCTCTCGCGTTTGCCGTGGCCATTCCCCTGTCGGCGCTGGCGCTGTCGGTCGCTGCCGAAGGGCCTGGCATTCTGCTGTTCGGTTTGCCGCTGATGGCGGCGCTCATGGTCAGTTATTGGTCGTGGTCGTTTCGCTAGCCCGGCGGCCACCGCGAACGATGCTCAACGCGCGGCGAGAGCTCGCGACGGTCGCCGCCCGAGCATCCGTTCGAACGCGGCCGGAGAAACGAAGACCAGATTCGCCACGAGCAGCGACGCGAAGAAGAGCGTCAGCCCCGTCACGAGCGTCAGCGGGACGTAGACCAGCACCGCTGCGGCCAAGAGCGCCGGGCGGGCCAAGCGGTTCCAAATGAGCACTGGGAACAGCAGCTCGAACGCCACGATCACGTGCGTCCAGAGATTCCACACGTACTCGTACGGCGCTAAGAACGTCAGGTCGAACCAGCGCGAGTCGGGGCGAGCGATCAGCCACCACATCGCGGTGCCGTTCCACCAGGTCTCGCCGCCCAGCTTCACAAGCGCCATGAGCACGTAGAGTCCGGCCAAGTGTATCTGAATGAGCCGCGTGGCGATCGTGGCGCTCACGTACTCGTTAGTCCGGCCCTCTCTACTAACCTGCAGCTTCTGCCGCACCGTGGCGAGCAGGCTGTCGATCGACAGCCGCGCTCCAGCCGGCGCAATCACCAGATAGAGCAGCAGCATCGACAGCACGGGTTCCGCCTGGCCGTTGATCATCGGCCCGCGGTTCACATAGGAGAGGAAGAACACCCACGTGATCACGGTCGACACACGGGTGAAAAGCCCGAGCGTGAAACAAACGATGGCGGCGGCCCCCAGCCAATGCGCGATCCAGAGATCGGTGGGGCTGCGGGCGAAGTCGAGGAGCGACAGCTTGGCGTTCAGCCGCAGCGAACGCACCGTTTCGAGCGGCAACAGCCCCTGAGGACCGAACCATTCGACGAGGTCCGTCGTGAAGCTCAGATGCCAATAGAGCACGAGCAAACCGACCAGGATCCGCAGCACGCAAAGCGTGAAGGGATTGCTCGGCCGGAACCAGAACTCGTTCCAAGCGGTCCCGAAGCGCTCGCTCACTTCGCGAAAGTAGTCGACAACGGCAGAGGTCACGGCTGTCCTTTTCCGGCATCAGTGTTCGCGGGGGCCCCGGGCTGGGCGGGGGCGGTTTCAAGGGCCGCGGCCTTCTCGAGCAGGCCGATCTGGCCGCCAAACGATGTTGCCTTGGCGTCGTAGAGCGTGCGGAAGTAGCCGGCGCTGTTCGGATCGGACTGGGCCTTGTCGCTCGACGAGGCCGCCAGCGGCGCGACGAGCAAGTGAGACTTGACGCGCACCTGAGCGGTGTTGGCCTGCTGCTTGTTCATGAAGTGGCCTGCCAGCGCTTGCGGCAAGCGCTGCTTGCGCTCTTCGTCGTCTTCGATCGTGGCCCATTCGGCCGCCACGTCGGCGAGCTTCTGCTTGCGGCGAAACGCTTCACCGCCGCGCCATCCAGCGTCGGGCACGCGGTACACCTGCGATTGGCCGCCGGCGGTGGGCACCTCAACCTCGATCGCATGGTCGACGTCCAAAGTCGTGGCGTGCGTCAACTGATAGTTGGTCGTGTGGTCGACCGGTAGGTTGAGCGGATAGACGTAGAAGGCGAAGGCGCTCAGCAACTGATTCTGAATCGCCGAACCTGCGTTCGAAGTGAGCGCGAGGAAGACGAAGAACAGATGGAGAAAGATCGCCAGCGAGACCCAGGGCCGCAGCTCAGGTGAGAGACCCAGCGCGGGGCGGGAAGCATTCGGCGAGGGAGCATCACTCATGAAGGGGGCACCGCTAACGGCTTGGCTCGTGGACCGTGTAGGAAGTGGGCGGTCAGCCAGAAGTTCGGACAGGCGGGAACTTTCGCTAGATGTCATCGTCTACGTAGTCAGGAAACTCCACGCCTCTTTTCTGCTCGTCGCAATTAGAACGGGCAGGAGGAGTGGTGGGAGCGCGCAAAAAAAAGCCGAGGTCCCGGGGGACCTCGGCTTCTGGGTCGATCAAAGGACTCGCGTCGGCCCCGAGGGGCTTACGACTCGCCCAAGGAAAGCCTTCCGCAGACTAGCGGCGGAAGCTGACCTTGCGGACCGAGTACGGCGAGCGCTTGGTGGTCTCGGGCGCCGGGGGAGCCGGGGGAGCGGCTTCGGCTTCCGGAGCCGGGGCCGGGGCCGGAGCGGCCTCGACCGGGGCGCTGCCGCTGCAGCTGGTCTCAACCGGAGCGCAGCAATCAACCGGGGTGCCGCAGCAATCGGCCGGAGCGCCACAGCAGTCGTTGGCGCCGTGGCAGCGGTTGCCGTGGCAACGGTTCTTCAGGCGGTGGAACAAGCGGTGACGGCGGCCGTGGCAGCTGCCGCTGCAGCTCGAACCACTGCAGTCGCTGCTGCCGCTGCAGTCGCTGCCATCGCAGCCACTGTCACCCGAGCAACCATGGCAGCCGTGGCCGGCCACAGCTTGCTTCTGACCGCCGATCAGGGCGATACCGACGACTGCGAAGAACATCGCAATCCCAAGAGCCAAAGTACGATTCATCCGTTTCCTCCAAACAAGACAGGGCCAGGGAATCCCAAACACCCACTGCCGTCGGTTAACCAGTTTGGTCCGTTCGGGACGGCTACTCGAACGGGGGAGTTCAATTCCAGAACCTCAGCGGGTGCCCGTCATTTTAGGGAACACCGGGAGGTTTGGAAGTCTATTCCGATTGCGAAGGATTTTCTGCTAGCACTAGGCAGGCTGATAAAGCTAGCACGGTGGGCAAGGTTGTCAAGCCGCGTAGAATCGCTCGCTGTTAAGCTGCGATTTATGGGAAGAATAGCACGACTTTCTGCAAGCAAGAGAATTCTTGTTCGCTAATCGAAACGCGCAGCAAAAAAGCCCGCTGGGGATCTCCCCCAGCGGGCTTCGTGTTCGGCTAGTGCTGCGTCTTAAGTGCTCTATATCAAGCACCTTAGAAGGCGAGCATTGCGTTCGGTCTAGCGCAGCTTATTGGTCGTGGTGGGAACTGCCTTGGCCTCTTCTACGACTGCTTCAGCGCCTTCGGCGGCCGCGGTGCTACGACGTTCCATTTCTGCTTCGACAGCGGCCTGTTTGGCCACCATTTCCTCGTGATCCTCGAAGTTCAGGATCAAGGGGGGCTCGTTCTCGAAGACCTTGGTCGCCATGCCGGCGATCCGCCAGCCCTCAGTCTCCTTCCGGAGAATCCATACGATGGTGTCGGTCCGCGTCTCGCCTTCAATGACATCGGACCACTTGCTGGCCACATGCGCGCCGTTCTCGCCCTCGTCCTTGCGGTACTCGACCTCGCCCACCTCGAAGGTGGCGGTCGGGCTGCCGGGGGGCGCCACGCTCATCTGCGACTTTTCGGATTCAGCCCGGGCAGCCGGCGTAAGCAGCTTGTCGGCGGCCAGCGGATCGGCAGCCTTCACGGCTGTCAGAAACTCCCTCACCACAGCGTCGGGCGCTGGGGTCGAGGCGGCCGGAGCGGCGCTGCCGCCCGTCGAGGCCACTTGTTCCGGAGCGGCCCCGCCTCCGCCACAACCGGGCAAGGCACAGGCCAACAACACTACGACCGACGCAACTTTGCTCCGCATCATGCGAATCCTCCGTCGAGGCCCCCTCATCCGTGATTCATTCGGCGCGCCCAGGTTCGCACCCTGGGCGAATGGAGTCGCCGTCCGCGCGGAGTGTCCCAAGATGTCGCCGGCGGGTCAAGACGAGCAATCGCCACAGCTTACCAGCGAAGGCCGCTCGAAGCGCTTGTTCGCTGCGGCCAAGCGCAGGTCGCATCACGACTCACGACGCGTGCCAGATATAATGAGAAGGGCGCGTCTGCAGCGCGCTCTCCCACCTTCCTGCTGCCGGAGTTGCCCGATGTCCCGCCCTTCCCAGGCTCATGCAGCTTCCACGAACTCCGCCGGCGCGACCGCAGCCTCCGTCGACGCCGCCATGCCCAATGGCAGTGCTGCAGACCGGCAACCTTCGTTTGCGGAAACTGCGCTCGAGTTGGCCGGCAAGAGCCGCGACGAGGCACAGCGAACCGGCGCGATCGACAAGGCCGACGATCAGGTCGAGGCCTTGTTTGCTCCGCAGTATCAAACGGTCAACAGCCCGGTCCATCGCGCGATCTGGGACGACAAGCTGCCGATCGAACTGTTCGCCGCCAAGGCCTCTTCGACGCCAGCCGATGTGCAGAAGGTGATGCAGGACTCGCTGGCCGTTGCTCGCCGGCATCGCGACGCCGGCACGCTGCTCGACGAGCGCGGCAAGATTGCCGAACCGGTGCTGAACGACCTGGGCCAAGTTGGCTACTGGGGGCTGCTGGTCGACAAAGAACACGGTGGCGTAGGGGCGCCGTTCGCCAGTTTCGCCCCGTTCCTCACCCAAATGTCCCTGGTCGATCCCACCGTCGCCGGCCTGGCAAGCGTGCATGGCTGCATTGGCGCGGTCGACCCGGTGCGGACGTTTGGAAATGCCGAGCAGAAGCGCAGATTTCTGCCCGATTTGGCCAGCGGACGGCGGCTCTCGGCCTTCGCACTCACCGAGCCGGGCGCCGGCAGCGATCTCACGGCGCTGCGGACGAAGGCCGAACGGATGGGCAATGAGTTCGTGGTGAACGGCGAGAAACTGTTCATCACCAACGTGGCGCCGGGGCGAACCATTGGCCTCGTGTGCCTGATCGAGGCGCGGCCGGCCGTACTCGTGGTGGATTTGCCGGCTCAGGAGAACGACAGTTTCCGCCTCAAGCAATACGGCCTCTACGCGCTGCGGCGAGCCTATAACCAGGGCATCGTCTTCAAGAACTTCCGCGTGCCGGCAGAGAATCTGCTGTCGCCGCCGCGGGGAGACGGACTCACGATCGCCTACCACGGGCTCAACCTGGGGCGCGTGGCGCTCTGTGCCACGGCCGCCGGCAACATGCGCGTGATGCTGGCCGGCATGCTCCCCTGGGCTCGGTTCCGACGAACCTACGGCGCTCCGATCATGCAGCGCGAGCTCGTGCGACGGCGCGTCGCCCGCATGGCGGGCCTGATCGTGGCGGCCGACGCCCTGGTCCACTGGTGCGCGGGGCTGATCGACGCCGGCTACCGCGGCGAGATGGAATGCATCATCGCCAAGATCTTCGGCAGCGAAGCGCAGAAGGAAGCAGCGATCGAGCTTTGCATGAAGACCCATGGTGGCCGCTCCTTCCTGCACGGACATCTCTTCGGCGACCATGTCCACGAATTCCTGGCGCCTTGCATCTACGAAGGCGAAGGCGAAATGCTGGGCATGGCCTTCTTCAAATCGCTCGTTAAACAGCATGGAACTCAGTTCTTCGAGCCGATCGGCAAGGCGCTGCAGGCGGCCGGCATTCGTAAGCCGAACCCGCTCAATCCGGCGCATGCCTGGGCGCTGCGCGGCGCGCTCGTGCCCTATGGTCGCTGGTTGATGCATGAGCGGCTGCGGCGGCGTACACAGCCTGACCTGCCAACACTCGCAGGCAGCCTGCGTGAGCATGCCGAGTACGCGGCCGACTTCCTGCAGCGTTCGCCGCGCGAGATCAGCGGCACCCTGCGTAAACATCAACTCGCCTTGGCCGATCGGCAGTGCCGAATGTCGGAGCTGTCGGGCCGGATTCAGGCCGCAGTGGTGATGCTTTGCACGAGCCTGTATGCGGCCAACCAAGACGCCTTGGTGCGTGACGCGGCCGAGCTGATCTGCGCTGATCTGCGGCGGCAACTCGAAAGCCGTCGACCGAGCGATCGTTCTTTCCGCCGCGCCAACAAGCTGGGCGAGGCCATCGCCGAAGGCAACTTCTCGCCACTCGCCGGCGTCGAGGGCCAAGAGATTCTGATGCGCTACGACTGATCGGCTAGCGAACCACAAGTAGGGTCCGATATGCGGACCAGAGCTTCCGCCTGATTGGCGGCAAACCCGTTACTTGCCAGAGCGCCGCAGCAGTTCGCTTTCCCAGTACGCGTACTGGGGATCGCCGAGACGGAACGAGAAAACCGCTTCAGGCGCCGTTTCAGCCCCCCTGAACAGGGAGGGCACCCGCACGAGCACGGCCCCATCGGCGCGGCGTTCCAAAATCCAATCGCTCGGCGCAGCAGGCTCGGCCACGGGCGGCACAAGCGGTTCTGCTACCGGGAGATCGAACGCCGGAGCTAGATACGAATCGGCCATGAAAGTTCCGAAAAGGCAGGCGGGGAACGCTATTGTCGCGTTTCCGTTCCCCGAATTCTAGGTCAACTGTTCCGATTTTGGCGGGCAGGGGCTTTGGAATCGTCCCTGGCAGGCGGCGACACTTAGTGTGCAAGGGTCGTGCCACCCCCGACAGGAAATCCTGAGCGGAAGTCTGCTGGTTTACGGAACGGCCACTCCCTCGTTCACGATCGTCGGCCGTCGCGGCAAGAGAGCCTGCGCGGCTACTCGTCCGTCGCAAAGGTCAGGTTGCGGATTCGGCCGGCCAGGCTGGGAGAATCGAAATAGTTCGTCCAATCGTGCTGCTTGCCCACGATCGAGCAGACGTTCATCTGCCGGACTTTGTAGACCTCGTCGCCCAGCAGGCTAGCGCCTGCCAATCCGGTGTAGCCGAGGGCGTCGTCGCCGTCATGCTCGAGCCAGTGATAGCGCTTGAGCACCCGATCGCAGCCGTTGTTGAGCAGCAGCAGTTGCTCGACCTGAGAGAGAGCCTGACCGTGCCGACGGCCCGGAAGCAGCCAGTCGTTGTCGACTGCCGCGGCCAGCAACGCCACGCGGAATGTCGCCTGCGTCTGCGGCAGCGGCTCGAGCACCCGGCCAGCGAGTTCGCCGCCGCCGGCCAGATGCAGCCCGCCGGTAATGATCCGGGCGCCGAAGCTGTAGCCGGAAAGCGTGATCGGACCGGTCGGCTCGAGTTGGCCCAGAAACCAGCCGAAATACAGCGCGTCGAGGTCGGAACGCGTGGCCTTGGCCTTCACGTCTCGCAGCGGCCCCTGCTGTTTTTGCGAGGGCCACGACCAGATTACGAACCGCAGCGGCATGTCGGCCGGAGCGCAGGCGGCCAGCGACCGATACACGGCCAGTCCGCCCTTGCACGCATCCTCGGCGCTGATTTGGTTGCCGTGAACCCAGACGTGAGTGGCGGCGGGCGCTGCGCCGGCGGCGAGGAACTCGTCGAACGTAGCCTTCGACCAGCGGCAGTTCTCGTAGCGATAAACACCTAAGCCCGCGGGCAAAGACTCTTCGCACCCGCACCCTAAGGGGCGCGTGCTCAGCAGCCACACCTGGTCCGCAGCTCGGCAGCCGGAACACGTCTCCGCTTCGACCGGCTCCGCAACCGCCTTGACCGCGCAGCCCGCCACGACGAGCGCGACGAGTACGGGGAACAAGCGGCAGGCGATTGGGCCAGTCATGGCGACTCGAACGATCAGGCTGAGTTCAACGCGTGTCGACGACGGATTAGGAAAATGTAGCACCTATTCAACGCAGGTGTGGCAAAAAGTCAGCGCGTGTTTCCAAAATCCCTCGCGTTGCGTTTGCACATCGGTTCCTGCGGGGTAGAGTTGCTCGACGTGAAGGTCGGAATCCGGCTTTTCACCGTCGAAAATCCGATGGCGCGGCTGGGTAGCGAGGCCGCGGCCAGGGGCTTGGTTCGACTCATTGACGGGGAGAGAAGTCATGACAAGGCTGCTAGGCTTGATGGCCGTAGCGGTAGTAGGGGCAACGCTGGCCGGCTGCTCGAGTTGCTGGCCACGCAAGGAACAATGCGGTCCTCCGCCGGCGGCCAACTGCCCGCCAGGCGGAATGCCGATGCAGACGTACTCGCCTCCGGGCGGGTACGACACGTCGCCCATGATTCTGCCTGGGCCCACGACCTATCGTCCTGGCTGATCGCCAGGCCGCGAGCGGTTTGTCTGCTCGCAAGATCATCGGCCGAAACCACCCGGCTAGGCCAGCAGGGTGTGCCCTGGGGCGCACTCATAACGACGGCGAAGACTCTGCGGCCCGGTAGAACTCGGCGTGCCATCCTGAACACGCCGTTCTCACCGGGCCGCGGCACGCGCGTCGCCTGCGGTTCATCTCGTAGGGTGTCGTCCAGCGAAGCGCAGACGCACCAACGACTATCGAAGAATTGGTGCGTCCGCGCTGCGCTTGACGCACCCTACATGCCTCGCAGGGAAATCGCCATTTTCAGCGGCGCGTCATCAGGCCCATCAGCCACAGCAAAACGGCCATCAGCCCCAGGCAGACGACGAGCACCGCTGGGATCAGCCAGCCCAGCATGAACAGCGGCACGCCCCAGTCCCACACGCTGGCCCAGCGAACCACGACGCCGGCCGACGCCAGCGCCAGATAGGGAACGTAAGGCAACTCATTGCCACGCCCCAGCAGCCACTGGGCAGCGCCGATGAATACGGCCGCCAGCGGCGCCAGGAAGAAGGCGATCAGCGCCGGCTGCCAGCCGAGGAACGCGCCGACCATGGCCATGAAGGTCACGTCGCCGAAGCCCATCGCCTCTTTCTTGAGCGCGGCCACGGCGATCAGTCGCACGGCCCAAACGATGCCGGCTCCGCCGAGCAGGCCGACGAGCGCCGTCAGCAGCCCGCGCCAGGAATTGCCGCCCAGCATCCACACGCCGCCGATGGCCATGGAGCCGGCCGTCCACACCAAACCGACGAGCCGCGAGAACCGTTCGCGACGCACGCGGGCGAACAGCAGCGCAAACGCTCGTCCGTAGCCATGGCGCGTCCGCCACGGCCGGGGGAGCAAAGCAAAGCACCAAACGGCATAACAGCCCAGTCCCACGCCGAGCGAAGCCAGTTCAGGCCGGCCGTCGAGCCAGCCGGGCCAGAGGGCGCTCGTCGAGGTGAGCCGAAGAAAGTCGATCTCGATGCCCACCGGCGTCGCCACGGCGTCGCCAATCAGCAGCGACCAGGGATAGATCGCCGCGGCGGTGAGCCCCAAGACCGTGCCGGGGAGCGTAATCCCGTCGGGCACGATCTTCTCGTCGGCGTCGATGAGCGCAGCGGCCGCCATGAGCACGCCCAGCAGCAGTTGCGCGCAGAACTGTGCGTGCAGCGCGAGTTGCACATTGGCCGCCGGCATGAATCCGAGAGGCGGGTTCGCGAGCAGCTCAGGGATCATCGCTCCCAGGGCGACTTCCCAGTAGTACAGCGCCGGCACGGCGAGAGCCGCGAGCACTTCGACGACCAGCGGCCGCACCCAGTAGCCGCGGCCATGCAGCTTGGTCTCGCGCCGCAGCCCGAGCCAGCCCCAAATCGGAACACGATCGCTCGCGTGACGCGACGGAGCTTTCGGAGCGGCAGGATGCCAAGGGCCAAAGCTCTTGGGCGTCCAGGAAAGGCGAAAGACCGCCTGGTTGATCACCGCTCCCAGGCAAGCGCCCAAGGCGGTGAGCAACAGCAACCGCACTCCGAGCGGAATGGCGAGGATCGCGTTCACGGAGCGGCCGCCTCGCCAGCGAGCCCCAGCCCGAAGAAAATTTCGCGGCAGATGTCGGCGATCGGCTTGGCGTCGGTGTCGACCGCGAGCGACGCGCACTCTGCGTACCAGGGCGTGCGCTGGGCCAGCAGGGTTTGCACCTCCGGCAGACCGCCAAGACCGGTTAAGTTCGGCCGCCGCGCCGCGGTGGTCGCGTCGCCCTGAATCCGCTGCCAGATGGTCTCGGCGGCCGCTTGCAGCCACACGACGCTGTGCGACCGCTTGAGCAACTTGCGGTTCTCGCAGCGCACCACGGCGCCGCCGCCGGCGGCGATCACCAGCTTCGAGCGACCCAGCAGCCGGGCAAGCGTTTGCGATTCGAGGTCGCGGAAGGCCGGCTCCCCTTGTTCGGCAAAGATGGCCGCGATCGAGCGCCCCGCCTTGAGTTCGATCTCCACATCCGCGTCGACCCAGTCCCACCCCAAGGCCAGCGCGAGCTGCTTGGCGACGGTGGTCTTGCCCGTGCCTCGATAGCCGATGAGCACGATGCGTTCGAGCGGTGGAGACGTTGCGGACATGCAGGCCAAGTCGTGCCGGAAAGACATCGGAAGTGTTCCAAGCCTAGCATTGCCGGCGGGAACGGGGCAATTGAGGTCCGGTGGAAGGCGCTGGGGCGAATAAGCGATCTGCGAGGTCGCGATTCACAGTCGACCGGCCGCCGCTCCTGTGCCCCTTGCAAGCATTTCGATGGAGCGTTACTGTTCCCGCTGTCGCAGGCGGCGACGCCTTGATTTACTTGCTCTTCCCGGAAATCTCGTCATGCAGCGCTACGTCACGGAGTTCATCGGCACGTTCTTTCTCGTGCTCACCATCGGCTTTGCCGTCAACCTGGCCGGCAACCTGGCCCCGCTGGCGATCGGTTCGGCCCTGATGGTGATGATCTTCATGGGCGGGCACATCTCCGGAGCGCACTACAACCCGGCCGTGTCGCTGGCGGTGCTGCTGCGTGGGAAGCTGGCCGTCAAGGATTTCGTGCCGTACCTGATTTCGCAAGTCGCCGGGGCCCTGGCCGCGTCGGCGATCGTTTACGTGGTGCTCGACAAAGCGTTTGGCCCGGCCCCCGGCGATGGCTACAGCGCGGTCGACGCGTTGATCGTCGAAGTGCTCTATACGTTCGCCCTGTGCCTGGTGGTGTTGAACGTGGCGACGGCCGACAAGACGGCCGGCAACTCGTTCTATGGCCTGGCGATCGGCTTCACCGTGCTGACGGGCGCGTTCGCCGTGGGCGCGATTTCCGGCGGGGCGTTCAACCCGGCGGTGGGCACCGGGCCGCTCGTCTTCGGCATGCTCGTGGGCAAGGGAGCGCTGACCAATCTGTGGATCTACTGGGTCGGGCCGCTCGCTGGCGGGGCGCTGGCCGCGGCAGTGTTCAAGCTGCAGGACACGCCGGCCGACGCGAAGTAACCGACCGGACATCTGCCAAACAAACTGGCCTAGCCGAGCGCCTTCGGACTCGGCGGCGGGTGGCCTTCGTGGCCGATGACGCTGATGCGGCCGTCTCCCTCAATGAAGGCCTCGCGCACCTGATGTAGGTCGTCGAGGCCGCTTTGGTGCAGCGCGCTCATCAGTTCGTCGTAGGTAATCAGTTCGCGCCGCATGTTCTGACGCTGCAGCTTGCCGTTCTTTACCAGCAAGAGCGGCTTCGGATGCACCAGCGGCGCGAACCACGGCAGGTGAAACGCCAGCCAATCGAGCGCGTAGCTCCAGAACACGATCGTGGCCACGAGCACCAGGCCATCGGCGACCGATTGGTAGGTTCCCGCCATACCGTTTTGCGCGGCGTCGGCGATCAGCACCACGACCAGCAGATCGCTGACGCTGACCGCGCCGGTCTGCCGTTTGAGCACGGCCCGCAACAGCACGAAGATGCTCAGGTACACCACCGTGCCGCGGATGAAGATCTCGAGCGGCGACGTGTCAGGCAGCAGGACGCGGGCCCAGTCGATGTGCATGAACAACGAGCCTTTGAAAAGCGTGAGAGGCGCTCCAACGCAGGTTTTCTTATTCGTCGCCGGCGGCCAGCACGACGCGGATGTCGCAAACGTTGGTGTGCGTTGGCCCGGTCTTGATCAGCCCCGCCACCGGCTCGAAGAAATGGTAGGCGTCGTTACGAGCAAGAAAGTCCGCGGGATTGAGGCCGTGGGCAGCCGCCTGCTTGCGAATTTGGGCGTCGAACAGGGCGCCGGCGGCGTCGGTCGGGCCATCTTCTCCATCGGTGCCGCCTGAGAGAACGACAATTCCCTCGAGTGGCTCGTTCCACAGCCGAACGGCCGCCGCGAGCGCGAGCTGCTGATTCCGGCCGCCCAGCCCGCGCCGGCTCGATTCGACGAGCTTGACGACCGGCTCTCCGCCCGTAATCAGGCAGTTCGGCCCAGGCTTGCCGCGCATGTGAAGCGCCATCTCGGCCAGATGCACGCCGATCTGCTCGGCGGGGCCTTCGGGCCGCGTGGCCGAGTTCATCGCATGGCGATAGCCGCGCCGCTCGGCCTCCATGCCTGCGGAGTCGACGGCCGTGGCGTTGTTGCCGATGATCGTGTTCGCCACGCGCCGACGAGCGCCGGCGCTAGGCTTGCTTCTCTTGCCAACCTTGGCTGCCAGCAAATCGAACACGCGAGCGGGAATGCCGGCCTCGCGGCTCTTGAATCGTTCCAACACCGTGAGCGCCTGCTCCGGCATAGAAGAATCGGCGACGGTGGGCCCCGATGCGATTACGTCGAGCGGATCGCCCAGCACGTCGGAAATGATCAGCGTTTCGAGCTGACCGGCCAGGCAGGCGCGGGCCAGACCGCCTCCCTTCAGCGAGCTGAGTTGTTTGCGAACGGTGTTCAGCTCTTCGATGTTGGCGCCGGCGCCGCTCAAGTGCCTCGTCACGGCCAGCTTGTCGGCGAGCGTGATGCCCTCGGCCGGAGCTGGCAGGAGGGCGGAGCCGCCGCCTGAGATCAAGCACAAGCAAAGATCGTGCGGGCCGAGCGAGCCAAGCAGTCGCAGGATCTCGCGAGCGCCGGCGACGCCTTCCTCCGTTGGCTCGTTCACGCCGGCGGGACGTGCCGCATGCAGCTCGATATGCTCGAGCTGGCGCACGCAGTCGGCCGGCACATTGATCCAACCCGTGAGCTGCTTTGCGGCCATCAGCTCCGGGCCGAGCGCCGCCTCGACTCCGGCGGCCATGCCTGCGCCGGCCTTGCCTGCGCCGACGACGACAATGCGTTCGATGGCGTCTAGGTCCAGCGGATCGGTCGCGTCGTCGCCGACCTGCAGCCAGTGGCCGTCGACGACCAAATGCTCGCGCACCAGCCGCTCCGAATCGACGGCCGCCACCGCGGCTTGCCAAATGGCCAGCGCGTCTGCCCGCAATGCTTCGGCCGGTTTCATAGCGGGTTGCTCCGCACGCGGAGCGCGTCGAGCCAGGCGCCTTCGCGATCGACGACGTGTTCGTTCAGGCTGTTGGGCCGCGCCGCCTGCAGGGCCAGCCCGACCACGAACATGCGTCCGTTGAGTTCCGCACGTCCCGCGAGAGAGCACCAAGGCGTGGCCCTACCGCGGTCGCCCGGGAGGCGGATGTTGGCGAAGAATGTGCGTGTGAAGCCCTGAAAGCTGAGCTGCGGCGGCCAATGGCGGACTTCGGGGCGGTCGCGGCCGTACACGCGGGCCAGGCTCGGCACGATGCCTTCGAGCAGCGGCGAAAGCTCTTCGTCGGTCGGCTGCTGACCGGTTCGCCCCAGCGGCGCGACGACCACCAGCGCGATCCGCACCGGCAAGTGGTAGCACTCGAGCTGCGGCCCGTCGACGCGCGGCGGCCGCTCGCCGAGCGACGTGACGTCGAGATATAGATCCGGCTTGGGCGGTTCCGCAGGCGGCTTACGACGGAGCAGACGCAGCGCTAGCAACGCGAGGGCCAACAGGCCGACGACGGCCCCCACGGCGATCGGCAGCCCCCCCCCGCCGACCAACTGGTTGAGCTGAAAAGCTTCTGTTTCCACCACCGCCGCCCGTTCAGTAGGGGCTCAGGAGAAATGCCTACAGGTATTGTAGCCGCTGAGGAGGCGAAACGCCGCTAGCCGGGTATCAAGGCGAGCTGATTTCCGAGAACCTTACGAAGCCCTGGAAGGGCGGTCAGACGTTCGCCAGGGGCGTGAGCCCCTGGTCGCGTGGCAAACGAGTTGAAGAGCCCTAAAAGGGCGACATAGATTCCGAACGTGAGTTTCTTCTGTCGCCCCGTTGGGGCTTGGATCGCAACGGTCACATGGTTCCAGGGGCTTGCGCCCCTGGCTAACGTCTGTGCGCCCCACTCGGGGCTTCAACTCGCAGCGACCATGGCGTCCGGGGCCGATCTCAGCGCGTTTTCTGCGCCGCCGGCCGCGTCGGCGCCACGGGGCCATGCGCCGCCGCCGGCGTCGCAGGTTGCTGCGTCGGCAGCATCAGGCTCAGATTCTTGTCGCCCAAGTTCGTCCAAAACGTGCCGGCGCCGGCGTGGAACAGCCGCAGCACGAGCTTGGGGTTGAGCTTGTCGGCCAGCGAATATCGCAAGAACGCATCGGAGTCTTGTTGAAACGCGTCCATTTTGAGTTGATACAGGGTCGCTCGGGCGGTTTCCTTGAGCTGCGTGGCTTGCGCCTCTGCTTCGCCCGTGAGCTGGATGCGCTGGGCATCGAGCGCGGCAACCTGAGCGCCGTACTCGGCTTTGAGCTTGTCGATCTCGGCCTGGGTGCGGTCGGCGGTGTTAGCGGCTTCGCGATCGATCGAGGCCACGAGCCGCGCGGTGTTGGCTTGCACCTCGAGGGCCCGCTGAATGATGAGCTGTTGTTCGCGCTCCACATTAGCCACGCTCTGCGCCGTGGCTTCCTTGGCCTTATTCGTCAGCTCGGTTTCCGCGGCGATCTGCTTGTCGCGAATCGGCTTGAGATAGGCCTCGGGGATCACGATGTTGCGAATGAACGCCGAATGCACCGTAACGTTCTTGGCTCGCGCCACCCGCGTGAGCTCGCGGGTGAACTCATCCTGAAACTTCTCGCGCTTAGCGCCTTCGAGAAAGTCTTGCGCGCCGTAGTCGATGCCTTTGTCGCGGCCGATGGCGTGCGCCTGCACGTCGATCACGTTGCGCTCGATGTTCTCGCGCATCCCGTATTCGGCCACGAGCATGGGCATGTCTTCGGGCAAGATTTCCCACTCAATCGTGCAATCGAGGCTAATGGGAAAGCCGCCTTTGGCGACGAACGTGATGGCGGTGTTTTCCCTCGGGTCTTTGTCGTAGTGGAAGGCGGTCTGGAAGATGCCGACCTTGGATCGCAGCACCTCGAACTCGCGCGGATTTAGGTAGTAAAGTCCTGGCTGCAGAACCGTGCGCAGGATGCCCTTCTCGTTGGCGTTTTCGGCAAAGCGGCCTTTGCCGTCGGCGCCGAGCAGCCGCCGCAACACGCCGACGAATCCCGGCCGAATGTCGACGGCGTCGACGAGCGTCACCTCGTAACCGTGTTTGTTAAGGCGATAGACCCCCGGCTCGAGTACGGCGCGGCGGATGCCCTGCTCGCCCTCTTCCGCTAGAAATCGGCCGGCGGGAAGCGGCTTGCCGCCCCGCGCCGTGACCAGGCCCACCTTGCCGGCGGGCACGACCGTGTTGTCGCCGAGTTCGGTGCTGTAGACGATCGGCAGCACGAAGTGCCAGCCCTCGCCCTTCACCTCGGCCAGAATGCCCTTCTGGCCCTCCTGCGCCAGCACTTCGCCCGGCGGCAGCGGATCGCCGTCCTTCGAGATGATCACCAGGTGCTTGCCTGGCGGCACATACTCGAAGAAGGTGTTCCAGGTCGCGACCACGGCGATCAGCAGTGCAACCGCCACCACGGCGGCCACGATCAGCCAGCGCTTCCACATGCGGAGGGCCGAGCGGCGAAACTGCGGGAATTCGAAGTCAGTGCTCATGGCTCACGTATTCGTTTCGTGAAGGGCGCCGGCTCGGCGCCGCGTAGTGTCTGGGCAGAGTTGTTGGCAAAACGTCGCAGGGCTCACGGTCCGGCCACGGTGGCGCTGGGCGTTTGCGTCTCCTGCGCCGTAGCCGGCGGCCGAACCGCCGTGGTCTCGGCGGCGCCTGGCGTCATGTATCCCGAAAAGATCCGGGCGAACTCGCTTTCGTCCGAGGCAAAGATCTCGGAAAGCGCAGGCGCCACGCGCGAGATCATCTGAAACTGGGCGAAGTTCTGCACTCCCTTGAAGCCTTCGATGGCGCGGCGCAAGCCGGCCACCTCGGCCTCGTTTTGCGCGGTGACGACGGCCGCCTCGGCCCGACCGCGAGCGAGCGTGGCCTCGGCCGACTTGTGCGCTGCCTCGAGCCGCAGTTGCGCGCTGGCCAGCTCTTGATGCAGCCTTAGCTCCTCGACTTCCTTGGTCTGGCCCGCCTTGGTCTTGGCTTGTACGAGCCGTGTTTCCGCTTCGACCTTTTCCTTGGCCTGCTGCTGCAACTCCTCCTTGGCCTTGAGCTCTTGCTCGGCCTGGAACTGCCGCACGCGGACGGCGTTTTTCTCGAGTTCCACGCGGGCCAGCTCACGCTGCGCGATCTGATCCGCCAGTTCTGCCGGCGGGCGCAGGTCGGCCAGCGTCACCGCGCGAATCTCCACACCCAACTCCGCGCAACGCGGCCGCACCTTTTCGAGCAGTGCCTTCTGCATCACTTCGCGGGCGTTCGTCTGCTTGGTCGCCGGATCAGCCGCGGCCACGAGAATGAAGTCGCGGGCGTCGAAGTTGCTCCCCTCGATGCGGGCGTAGCCGCGAATGTGCGGCAGGATGACCTTCTGCAGCACCTCATTCTGTTGCTGTTGCTCCAGCGTCGAGTCGGCCTGGTGCATGACGCCAGCGTCGGTCAGCCGCACGAGCATTTCGGCCGCTTTGTCTGCCTGCACCGCGTATTCCACGACGACGCGCGGCTCGATAAGAAAGCCGTCGCGCGAGGGGAACGCAATGTCCGACAGTTCGACGCGATGACTGCGCACGTCGATCGGAGTGATCGTTTCGACGTACGGGTTGATGTAGTAAGTGCCCGGCGGAACGATATCCTGCTGCACTCCGCGATAGCCGGCAGGCACGACATAGCGCCCCAGCCGCTCCGTTTCCGGAATCGAACGCGGATCGCGGCCCACTTTGAGCGTGCGCACGCCGACCTGGCTGACGAGGATCTCCACGGCCGGCACCACTTCCCAGGCATAGGCGTAGGGATTGAGGCGATAGCTGCCAGGCAACTTCACGTCGCGGAGAATGCCGCGCTCGCCCTCGATCGGGTTGGCGCCGTCTTCGCGGGCCAGCAGATCACCGGCTTCGATCCGCGCGTCGGGAATCTCCTTGCCGAATTTGCGAGTTAGCACCAGGCACGTGCCTGGCTCCACGCGGACCATGTCGTGGACTTCGTGGCTCCAGAAGAACGGATTGAGAAAGTGCCGGCCCTCGGGCAGCACGTCGAGCATGATGCCTTTGTAGGAGGGATCGGGGGCGACGATCTGATCGTCGGCCAGATTCGTTCCCCAGCGATGTACGCGCACGAGGAACTTCCCGGGCGGAACTTCGATCCGCTCGACCTCCCAGTGCCAGATCTGCTGGACGATTACGAGTCCGACGAGCACGGCGGCCGCGCCGAGCCAGAACGCCGAACGCTTGTAGAAAGGCATTTTCGCTTACTCCGCTCGATCAGTGGTGATTCGTCGATGGCGACCGCGGGGCCGCATTCGTGGATTGTGGGGGCAAGGAGCCCGGCGGCTTGGCCTGGCCCGGCAACCGTGCCTTGAGTTCGGCCAGTTGGGCCTCGAGTGTCGCGGCGTCGACCGCTTCGAGCGCCGGCGGCTCGTGAATGTCGTTGTAAACGCGCTCGATCGCTTGGGCCTGAATCGCCTTTTCGTGGACCAGGCCTTCGGCTTCTCGCCAGGTGGAAATGGCGTTGAAGGGATCGAACTCCTGAGCGATCGCGTATTGCTGCTCAACCGTCTTGGCCTGGGCAAGCTGGCTCAGCAGGATGCTGCGGCCCAGTTCGTATTGGCGTAATTGCAGTTCGATTTGAAACAGCCGCTTCCGCGAATCGGCGATCAGCGACTGCTGCCGCTCCGCCTGGCGGCGAAAGTTGTCGACCGCTTGCCGCTCGAGATTCAGCTTGAACAGGGCGCCGCGTGCGCCCAGGTCATCGCCGCGGCTGGCCAGCGTTTGCGCTTCGCTCTCGAGCGCAGCGGCTTGGTTCTCGCCTTCGGTCAACTGCGCGCGAATGGCCAACTCGGTGTTCTCAGCCTGGGTGAGCGCTTTGCGGACTTGGGCCACATGCTGTTCGTGTTGGCGGACCACGCGGGCCAGGATCTGCTCCGGCTCGAGCCGGCTGCGAAACAGAAAGTAGCCGACCTTCTTGAGCGACTTCCAAACCCGCGCAGGCCCGATGAGCAGCACTGCCAGCAACACTGGCAGGCCGACAAAGAGCACACCGCGGAGAAAAAGAAACTCAATAAATCGCATGGGGGTAAATCGCCGGGCACCACAGCGCCGCGAGGGTTGAACCGACTTGTTTCTCTACCAAGACATTCGCTGGACAACTCGGCGGATCGGCCACAATCGGCGGCGATTTCGCAGGCGATTGTGCGGGTTGGAGTTGCGCAGAGTTTACGGGATTGCGCGGAGCGGCTTTCGGCCTGCTATCGCGGTTCTCCGTCAATCTTCTTGACCTCGACCCGCGTCACTTCATCCGTGTCTGCCAGCGAGCGTTCGAGCTTGGCAAGCGCAAGCTCGGCCAATGCTTGCTCGGTCGCTTGTTCCCGGGCCGGGTCGAACGGTTGCTCCGCAAGGTCGGCCGCCACGCGCACCTTGGCGCGGTTCAGCCCGATCTTCTCTTGCACGAGTTGCTCAACCTTGCCGAAATCAGTCGTGGCGTCGATCGTCGCGCCGCCCGTGAGCTGCGCGAGCTCGGCCTCGGCCTGCGTCATCTTCAACTCGGCGTCGTAGCGGGCAATCTTTTCGCGCACCGCGGCCAGGTGCTTCGTCGCCTGTTTGATTTGAGCGACGTTGCGCTCGTAGGCCTGTTCGTGTTGCACAAGCTGAGTCTGCGCACGGTCCGCTTCGGCGCGAGTCCGCTCGAGCTCGAGCGCGGCTTGCCCGGCGGCCGCGCGATCGCCGATCTGCAGGAGCGCTCGGGCACGCGCTTCGAGCGCTTGCTGCTTGTCGGCGAACTCCTGCACTTGCCGGGCGACGCGCTCCACGAGCGCGCGATACTGCTCGAGCCCCTTGCGGCCTTCTTGCAATTGGCCGACGGCCACGTCGTATTCGTACTGCAAGTGGGCAATCGGGTCCGACGCCCAGAGCCGGTTGGCGAGCTTGTTGAGTTGCGATTTGGCGGTGCGCCAGAACTTTTCCAGAATCATCGCGCGTGGTTCTCGAACGAACGGCGGCTAAAAGCGAGCGGCGGCTGGCTGCCAGGGCGCTCAATTCTCTGCGACTCGTGGGCTTAGCTCCTGCTGAGCTAAGCGTAGAAAGTCGTGGCGCGCAACCTGTGAATCCTCACAGGATTGTAGCTCTTGAATGGCGCGAGCGTCACCTAGCCCGTGCAAACGTTAGAATTGGGCCGCGTCGTGCAAACCGAACTGGCTGCTGGGGGCTCGCCTGCTGGCTCGACCCCAGACGCCCGCGGAACTCCGTCCACTCGGCGTTAGAGCTTTTGCGTGAACACGCCGAAGTGGTGCAGCACGTTGCCTAGCAGTTTTTGAAACTTGGGATCGGCCGAGATCGCCCACGCGCCGGCGATCGCGCCCCCGTGGAAGATCTTGCCCCCTTGAGGCCGCTCCCAGTAAATCATTTCGGCGCACACGCCGTCGGGCGACTTGGTAGGCCGGGTGAAGTAGTCGAGGATCATGCCGGTGGCCGGTTGGCGAATGCCGAGCGCCAAGGTCTGAATGCCGGCCGGTTCCTCCCCTGGCAGCTTCGCGCCCGGTGGCGGCGCCTCGGTGGTGACGCGCAGCAGGGTGCTGAGCCGTACGTCGGCCTCGTGCCCTACCGCGCGCGGCTCTTTTCCCTCGGGGCCGCTGCCGAACTTGTCTCCCTTGGCCAGCCCCAAGTTGGCGAACAAGAAGTGATCTGGCAGCGCGGTTTCGTACACGCCGAACTGCCCCGGCCCGGTATCCCACCAGCCCACGGTGTCGAGCCCCACGATTTTCCACGCCGGATGACCGCACTCACGGAGCAGGCTACCGCGGCGGCCGTCGTCGGAATGCCACAACTCGCCGATCTTGGCCGAAGAGCCGCCGCCGATCGCCGGGTCGTACTTCCGACACTCCATTACCTGGCCGTCGGGACTGTAGCTGACGCGCCAGAACATCGTGTTGCCCGACAGCACCACGGCGTTGCCGCCGCCGTCGAGGTACTTGTCGAACGCCGCCAGCGCCGGAATCGACCAATACTCGCTGTGGCCGTTGATGACTACTGCCTGATAAGGAGTCAGCAGGTCCGGATCGCGGTGTAGATCATGGTCGGTAGCGACATCGAACTCATAGCCCGACGTTCTCAGGTGGCGGTGCAAGAACTGTTCGCCACGCATCAAGTGGCTGTAGCCGACGCCTGGCGGACTGTAGACGACGTAAGGTCCGGCTACCGGCCAAGGCATGTTCACGCCGAGTGCATAGGTAGGCTGGCCCGCGTGATGATCGCGGTAGCAGCAATAGGCCGGCGCACTGGCCACGCTGTTCTCGCGACCGCCGGTTCCCCAGAACTCGCCGCCGGCCTTCCAAGCAGAATTCTCGGCGAAGGGCGTGCCGGAATACGCTGCCCAGGTGTTGGTCGAGCAGAGCACGAGCAGCCGCTTAGGCTTTTGCCGCGGCGAACGCCGGACGATGAACGTGTGGTCGTAAATCGCCGGCTGGCCATCGACCTCGAAGCGAAAGCGGGCCACATGAATGCCCGGCTGAGACGCGGGTACCGGCAGCGCGTGAGTCACGTTCCAGCGGCAATCATAGAGATCGTCGGACGCCAGCCGCAGGCCATGTCCGCGCTCGAAATCGCGCGACGGATCGTATTCGGCATAGCGGGGCACCGCGGCCGCATCGAACGACGGCCCGCCGATCATCCAGGTTCCGCGGTTGACGATCTGCCCGTGCCGCCGGGCCTCACTTCCCTCGGCGACCTCTTCGCCGCGTTCCTCATCGAGCGGCCACCACGCCAGCAGACCGTCGTTGTTGGTTGCTTCGCGGCCTCGAGATTTGAAGTCAGCGGCGATTTCGGCGCCGTTGAGCGCGCGGTTGTAGATCGCAGGCTGCGCGATGTCGGCGTCGAGAAACCCACCTGCCAATCCGCCTCGACCCCAAGCGCCAATCCGCAGCGGCGCGGCCGCCGGCAGGATCGGGCCAGGCCAGGGATGCCCGGAGACTTTCACCCCGTCAATCCAGAGCGTGGCCGACTGGCCGGCCCAGGTCGCCACCAGGAGATGCCAACGATGAGGCTCGAGCGGCGTGGCGTGAATCGATTCGTCGAGTTCCGGCCGGTCTTCGCCGCCGAGCCAGAACCGCGGCCGTCCTTGCTCGTCGAGCCAGAGGGCGAACCCGCCCGGCAATTCACTATCGAGCTGCGAGAGAATCGGTTGTGGTGCGCCGGTCACGCGCCAGGGACGGAGCCAGATTCTGAGCGACAAGGCCGGCAACTTCTCGCGCGGCAGCCCCTTGGCGACGTGAACGTACGAACCTGGATGAATCGGCTGCTGAACCGGATTCGCCTGCGAAACGGTCTGCAGCACCGGATCGCCGTTGGGATCATCGATTGACCACAATTCGCAGATTTGCAGCTCATAAGGAACCGTGCTGCTGACGCGGACCTGCAGCGTCTCGCCCATCGCCACACTGCGCTGGGCATACGCATGCAGCCCCGGCAGGAGAAGCGGCTCATGGGGCGGCAAGCCTGGCGACGCCTCGGCCCGCGGAGTCTCCGTAGCGCCGAGCGCCGGCAGCAGCCCAGCGCCTGCCAGGCCCGCCGCGGCCGTTCTCAAGAAATCGCGTCGATGATCGGGCGCCATGATGAATCCTCAGCCGGCAAGAAGGCAATCGCGTTCGCGCTACGATAGCAGCAGCGAGGGACGAGAGCGAACATTGGCAGAGAATGCCGCGCCGACTACAGGCGGAAGTTGAAGGTGCGCGTGAGGTAGCGCCACAGGCGTTGGCCGAGCGTCTGCCACTCGGTGTAGACCTTGGCGCGGCCGCGCAGGCCAACTCGCATCATTCCGTCGGAATCGTCAAGCGGGGCCCGTACGGCGAACGTGGGCGAGAGGGGCCGCTCGGTGCCGTCTTCGCTGGCCTGCGTCGGCAGGCCGCCGCCGGTGCTGTCGGCGATTTGCTTCGACACGTCGGGCACCGGCTTCGGAGATTTGACGGCGATCTTGGTGTCGTACACCCGACCCGGCTGCGAATCGAGCATGATGGCGACCGCTTGGCCCGACCGCACGAAGTCGATGTAGTCCTGGTCGACGTAGAGCTTGGCGTCGACCTCCTTCAAATCGCCGATTTGACAGAGCGGCGTGCCCATTTCGAGCGAAGCTCCCAAATTGCGCCGCTCGAGCGGTGAGCCGCTCCAGTTGGCCAACTTACCTGGGGGCACGCGGTCGGGCTTGGCCGGAGCGGCGATGACCAGGCCGTCACGATCGGCCTTGATCGTTAGCTTTTGCTGCTTCTCTTTGGCCAGCGCCAGTTGCTCTTCGAACAGGTGGATCAGCTCTTCGGTCTCACCGAGTTGCAGCCGCGCCGCCGGATCATCGAACTTCTGGCTATGCAGCACCTCGAGCCGGGATCGCTGCTGCGCCAATTTGCTGCCGAGATCGACGATCTCCAGATCGAGGGCAGGGCTGCTCAACACGGCCAGCACATCGCCGCGGCGGACCACATCGCCCGGCCGCACGTTGATTTTCGAAATCACGCCCGGCTCGGCAACGTACACGCCCTCGGCGCCCCGCGCCTCGACTTCCATCGGGCAGACGACGTGGTAGGGGAGCGGCACGAACATTACCGCCGCGATTGCCGCCGCGGCCAGCGCAAGCGTCGCATACAGCCGGGTGCGTTTCACCTTGCGCCAACGGCCGGGGGCATGAAAGAACTTGCCCACCTTGTAGGCTGGCTGAACCACCAAGCCCAAGATCGCCACGATCCCGATCATTTGGCCGATGACCTCCAGCCGGTAAGGCTTGAACACACTGTACAGGAACCACAGGATCGAAAAGGTGACCACCCAGCGATAGATTGCCGAGGCCACGGTATAGAGCGCGAAGAAGCCCTGGTTCCGCTGCGGCAGGAACGGATCGTCCGGCTCTTCGATGCCCAAGCACCACCAGGCCAGTTTGCGCTGCAAAATGGTGCTGGCTTTCTGACGGAGATTGGGGATCTCCATGAGGTCAGAGAGGATGTAGTAGCCGTCGTAGCGGAGCAGCGGGTTGGCGTTGAACACGATCGTGCTCACCGAGCACACGAACATCGTGCTCAAGGCGAGCTGATTGAGCATGCCGGGGCCGCTGAACCACCAGATGAACGTGCAGATCGAGGCCATCACGACCTCGATGTACATGCCGGCCGCGCCGATGATGGCCCGATGCCACTTATTGGGCAGCATCCAGCTATCGGAAACGTTGCAATACAAGCACGGCGTGAGCACGAGCACCATCACGCCCATCTCGTGGCACTCGCCGCCGAAGTGCTTGCAGCTCAGGCCGTGGCCGAACTCATGCACCACCTTGGTCAGCCCCAGCACGATGGCCAGGTAGAACCAGTTCTCGGCGGCAAAGAACTCGTGGAACGCAGGCAGCTTCGAGCGGAAGACTTCGAATTGCACCGCCACGAGCAAACCGGCCGAGGCCGCCAGCAGCCCGCAGAGAGCCACGGCCCAAGGCCGGAACAGCCACGACACGAACGGGTGCAGCCACTCGAGCAGCTTGTCTGGGTCGATGCCTTTGAAGCGAATGGCCAAGATGTTGGCCATTGCGCCCATCAGCTCCTTGCGTTTCCGCTCGTCGCGCCGCTTCTTGAGCTGCTTGCCCTGGCCTGGAGCGTCGGTGATCACCAGGCCGCTGCGGTGCAGCATGCCGACGAATTGGCCAAGCTCTTCGACGGTGATCTTTTGCGGCGGAAACTCTTGCTCGAACTGCTCCTTCAGATCGTCGAGGCTCGTCTCGCCATCGAGCATCTGCAGGATCGCGAATTCTTCTTCCTGGAATCGGAAGTAGTTGAGCCCGACTGGATCTTTCACTACCCAGTAGCTGCGGCCTTGATACCGGTGCTTGCGCGCCGATAGATCGGGCCGCACGCGCACCGGCAGCTTGCGCGCGGAACTGGAAACCAGGCTATCGGCAAGTGTGGCCAAGCGGAGTCTGCGGCGGCGGCCGTCTCGAGGATCGCGAAGAAGTGCGGAGCAGAGGAGCGGCTAGGCCTGGAAGGCAGCCAAGCGAAAGCTATTCCAAGTCAAAGCGCGACTTGCGCGCGGTCGCCGGCGGAGGCACGAAGTCGGTGTGAACGATCATCTCGCTCGCCATCATGCCCGGACGGAGCAGCCATTCGCCGTTTTCCTGGCGATTGTCGATCTCGGCCCAGAACATGGTGTCGCCGTCGAAGCTGGCTTCCAGATCGACCTCCGTCACCTTGCCGGGAAACTTCTTCATCTGCCCACCAATCTTGACCTCGATCGTCACCTGAGAGCCGCGGATCTTGTCCGCGGAATACTCGAAGGCGTTGAACATGCCTTGCACGTGGAGCTTGTCCATTTGCAGGATGCGCACGACCGGATCGCCGGCGGCGGCCCATTCGCCGACCTTCTTGGGAATTTCGACGACGACGCCATCTACGGGGCTCTTGAGCTGCCGGCGGATGATGGCCAGCTTCGCGGCTTGGGCCTCGGCGGCTTGGGCGGCTGCAGTGTGCGTAGCGACCGTTTGCTCGAGCACGGCCTGTTCGGCCATCAAGACGGCCTTCTCCCAAGCCAGCTTGAAGCGTTTGACATCGATCTCAGCGACCGCTTGCGCCGTCTGTCGCGTAGCCTGCACCGACTTATCGTACTCGGCTTTCGCGTGCTCGGCGGCTTTGATCGCGTAGCGCTCGTTGATGTCGTTCTTGGCCTGCTCTGCGGCGGCTTTGTATTTAGCCGTCGCAGCCTCGAGTTGCGCCTTGGCCAGCCGATCGTCCATCTGGGCCAGCACCTGATCCTTCTTGACGACCGCCTCTTTGGCCACGTGCAGCTTCAGAATCGGCCCCGGCTCTTCGGCCGGCACCTCGATATCGTTGATTGCCGAGACCTTGCAGTTCTCGATCTTCAGGCCCGGTCCGCCATTGCTGTCGCCTGGCGCCGACCACCCGACCGCGCCATACGACAACAGCACGGAAGCGAGAGCGCCGGCTCCGGCGAGTTTAATGCCACGCGACGAGAGATATCGCACAGATCCGAGCATACGAAGCGTCATGGCAGTCGCCAGTCCATTGAGGAGATCGAACGTTCTCGCGGACAACACACCGGCCGCTGCACTTCGCCCCGGCCAGCACGCTCACTCAGCACTAAATTCGGAACAGCATCTTCTGCACGAAGGCAATCAAGTCGTGGAACCAGACATAGCCGATCGCGCGGCGGCCGCAGTAGACCTTGGCCGTGGCGGCGCCGCCGAGCTGCGGATCGGTCAGCTCCTTCTTGTCGATCGCCACGCGGAGCAACACCGTGCTGCCGTCGGCCCCGCGCACTTCGGCGCGGGTATTCATCTCTCGTACGTAGCCTACGTGCTCTTGGCCCGGATGTGTGGCCAAGATGTAAGACACCTTGAGCCCGCGTTCGAGCTCCTTCTTTTCGGCCTCGAGGGCCTTGCGATCGCCGCGGCTGCCCTGCTTTTCAATTGCCGCCAGGCGGGCCTTGCGAGCATTGTCGGCCTTGGCGATGTGCCCCATGCGTTCTTCCGGCATGAGGATTTCGAGCTCGAGCTCGCCGGTCGGATCGGCGATCGTCATCAGCTCGTCGCCGCGCATGACCGGTCGATGGGTCAACTCATCGAGCACCTTGCTCGAAACCACGACGCCTGCGATCGGGCTTTTCACCGCCAGCTTCTTGCGTTCACTGGCGTGAATTTCGTATTGAGCGCGTAGTGACTGCAGTTCGACTCGCGCGGCTTGGATATCGCCCTGCAACTCGGCCAGGCGATCCTTGGGCAAGCGTTCGGTCCTGGCCGCAGTCTTCGAGGTGATTTGCTCGTTGGTCGCGACGATCCGATTCCTGAGCTCGCTCAGCTTGGCTTCGAGTTCGGTGCTCGAGAGCTCGGCCAGCGGGGCGTCTTTTTCAACGTTTTGCCCGTCCTTGACGAACACCTTTTCGACGACGCCCTGCACATCCGCCCAGACGCCGCGACGGGTTTCGGCCTCGAGCGAGCCCTTGCCGTGCAGTTCGAAGTCGGCCGGCACGATCACGAGCGCGGCAATCACCGACGCGACCGCCACCACCACGGCGATCGTCTTCGGCAGCGTGCGGGCCTGAATAACCCAGGTGGCCTTGCCAAGCTGCTTCCAGACCGGCATCAGGAACAGGCCATGATGCTCGAGCGAATTGGCCAAGGCGGCCGAGCTATGCGCGGTCACCACGTCGACGCGCTGCAGCATGCCTTCTTTCGGGCGGCTGTCTTCGATCTGCTCGACGATGATCGCACCCAGGATTTCGGCAGGCGTCGTTTCCAGCGTGGCGTCGGCCGCGGTCTTGGGCTTGCGCAGCGGCAGCACGGCCACGGTCTTCGAATGTGACTCGTCGACATAATGCTGCACCGCGTCTTCCACCTGCGGCGGCAAGTTGCTGGTGTCGCCGGTGTACCACACGGCGTCGCCGGTGCGGCCCACGGCCGTCGCCAGCGAGTTCAAAAGCTGCACGGTGGTCGAGCGCTTGTCGAACACGTCCTGGCCGCTCACGGCTTCGACCGTGAACTTGTTGCCATGCCGGAGAGCGACACTCACGCGATCGCATTCGATGAGTCGGCGGCCTTCGTTGGCGATCGTGTAAGCGGTCTCGCGCGGATCCAGGCTCGCATGCGCCAGGCGGGTGAAGTTCTCGAGCTGTCCCCAGAGCGCCTGGCGATCGGTAAAGTGCCGGAGCCGGCGCGTCTTAAGGAAGTCGCCAGCCAGCTCGCACATCTGCATGACGAACCGCAGATAGCCGCGGCGCGTCGGCACGCTGGCCACGGGGCGCTGGAACACTTCCAACACACCCTGCGTTTCCTGGTCGCTCTTGAGAGCGCCCAGTACGAGCAAGAACTCTGTGGGGTTCGCGCCCTGTTGCTCATCTCCAAACCCCGACTGCGGCGGTACGAGGGTGCCTTCGCCGGAGTCGAGAATCTTGCGGAGCAAGCGGCCGTGTTGCACCTGACCTTGCTCACTGTCAGTGAGTCCGGTTTGGCGCAAATTGATTTGATAGGCGAGCTCGAGCCGGCCGCCATCTCCGACAGTCCAGATCGCGCCGCCGACGGCGGCCAGGGCCGACACGATGCGGCCGAGCAGCGCCTCGTAGAACTCAGCGACCGATACATCGCTCTTCGCGATTTGGGCAATCTCGGCGACGAGCCCGCGGATTTGCTGTTTGGTCTGCTCGACCAATTCCGGGTCGATCGACTGTTGTTCGGTGCTCATCGGCAAAGGTCGCGCGGGTGGGCGAATAGGTCGAAACGGCCGCGCCGGCGAACGGTCCTCGCCGGGCAGGGACTACAAAAGTTCTAACTCTGCAACGGCTTACTGAGAAGCCACGCGATTGGCGGAACGCCAAGACGAGAGGGGCGGCCAAAGGGAAATTGGGCCCGCCGCCGCGCCCTCTGTCCTTAAGGGTATCCAGTAAACGCAGCTAGCGATTGTCGATTCTACGAAATCCCCACCCCGAACGGTCGATTTACGCGCCGACCAACAGAGATTTTTCGGCTCTATCGGTCAAATCGGTTGTGACGCGTAAACGTCGTGAGGCGAACTTCGCTCCGACAGCCCCTCATTCTCTGGGGGTCGCGGCAGGGGGTCAAGCAATTCGCTCATCGAGCCTTAACAGAGCGGCAGGTTTTTCTTTTCGCGTTAGGCCCAGTTGCTTCCGAGCGGGTGGCTGGGGTCGAGCCCGAAGGGCGAGCCCCCAGTGAAGCGGCAGTATCCGTTACTGTTTGCTTACCGCCGTCGCCAGCAGTGCCTGCGTCGCCCAGGCCGTGGTCGATACCCGATGGGCGTAGCTCTCGCCGCCGGCCGGACGTGTCGTCTCCGGCCAATTGCCAGCCGGCTCCTGCATGGCCAACAGCGCGGCGCGACCGCGGGCGATCAACTCGGCAACGCCCGGCTCGCCGCGCTGCATCGCGAGCCCCAAGAGGATGAGCGCCGTGTCGAACGGCTCCGTCGGACGCCCCGCAAACGGCCCCCACCCACCGGAGGAGGATTGAGCGTCGCGTGCCGCGGCCAGGAACCGCTTCCGCTGGGCCGCGGCTTCCTCGTCCTTTGCGTCAGCCAGACCGAGCACGATCGCCGCCTGCTCGGCCGGCGACTGCGGACGGGCAGTGCGGAGCCAACGATCAGCCCGGGCAAGCACGTCGGCGTGTTTGTTGGCGTCCGCGGCCGCGAGCACGCCGCGAGCGGTCGCCGTGGCCAGGGCATCGCCGTAAGTCACCGGCCCGCCCCCCAGCCCGCTGCGGTCGACACTCCAGCGGCCATCGGGCCGCTGCCGCTTCGCGAGCAGTTCGGCCGCTTCGGCGAGAGCCTCACGCCGGGATACCAGTTCCGCCGTCGTCGCCTCCGCGAGCGCCGCTGCGAACTGCAGTTCGGTAAGCTCGGCGTCCTTGAACTCAGTGTCCGCCAATTCAGCCGCCCAGCGATTGGGCTGCGAGAGCCAGTCCATCGTCTCCTGCAAAGCCGCACGGTCGACCGGCCGCCCGGCCCGGCGGGCGATGCTGACTACCCGCGCAGCGTCGCCATTGTTGTGGCAGGAGAAGCAGCCGTTTTGCGAACGCCAGGTCTGGGCTTCGCGGGTGAGATAGTGGAGGGCAGCGTCGAGGGGCTCGGCGGCGAGCGAAGGCACCGGAATGGCGATCGCCGCGAACAAAACACAGATCGAGAGACGCCACATAACGTGACCACCTCGGCAAGTCCAGCCCTGAAAGGGCGACAGACGTTAGCCAGGGGCGTCAGCCCCTGGAACGAAGTCAATCATAGTTTTGTTTTGCTATAGCCACGGTGGGGCGACTTAGGCATCGGCGGGGTGCGGTGTCGCCCTTTCAGGGCTCCTGCATTGTCATGCGACCACTTCCAGGGGCTTTCGCCCCTGGCTAAAAACTAGCGCCCCTTCGGGGCGGTAAAGCTACGTATCACCCCGCCCCAATCAGCTCCCCAGTCCGCCAGCGGTCTCCTTCGCGATGCACCCGGTGGTACAGCGTATCGCGCTCCACCGGTTCGCGGCCTGCCTCGATGATCAGTCGCTTGATCTGCTCGACCGTCAGCGCCTCTGGCGTGGTCGCCCCTGCGTCGTGGTAGATCAGCTCGTGGCGCACCGTGCCGTCGAGGTCGTCGGCGCCGTAGGCCAGCGCCACCTGGGCCGTTTCGATCCCCAGCATGATCCAATAGGCCTTGATGTGGTCGAAGTTGTCGAGCATCAGCCGCGACACGGCCATCGTCCGCAGGTCCATGAGGCTCGACGGCTTCTTGATGTGCGCCAGGCCCGTGTTGTCGGGATGGAAGGCCAGCGGGATGAACGTTTGGAAGCCGTGCGTTTCGTCCTGTAGCTCCCGCAGCCGGCACAGGTGGTCGATGCGGTGATAGGCGTTCTCGATGTGCCCATAGAGCATGGTGGCGTTCGAGCGCAGCCCCAGCCGGTGGGCCGTGCGGTGGATCTCGATCCAGCGGCCGGCGTCGGCCTTGTGCTCGCAAATCTTGTCGCGAACCTCGGGGTGGAAGATCTCGGCCCCGCCGCCCGGCAAGCTGCCGACGCCCGCCTCGATCAGCATCTTGAGCACGTCCTCGATCGAGCGCTTCGTGAGATGCGTGAACCAGTCGATCTCGACGCCGGTCCAACCCTTCAGATGCAACTGAGGGTAGGCCTCATGCAGGATGCGGAGGATGTTCAGGTACCAATCGACCTTCATCTGATGATGCAGCCCGCCGACGATGTGCATCTCGGTGCAGCCAGCGTCGACGGCCTCCTGCCCACGGGCGAGGATCTGCTCGTCGGTCATCAGATACCCCTTGGCGTCGCGCAGGTTCGAGCGAAACGCGCAGAACGTGCAGCGATAGACGCACACGTTAGTGGGGTTCAGGTGGGTGTTGATGTTGTAGTAGGCCAGGTTGCCGTTCTTCCGCTCGCGAACCAGGTTCGCCAGCTCGCCCAACTCATTGAGCGGCACCTCGGGGCTGTAGAGATACAGCCCTTCGTCAAACGACAGCCGAGTCCCGGCCTCTACCTTGTCACGAATCGCTTGCAGCTTCATCTTCGTCTTCGTCCGTCGTCTCTACTCTTCACCACGGAGACACGGAGGCACGGAGTGGGCAATACATGCTTACCGCAGAGGACACAGAGGACGGGGAGCCAAAGCATTCATTGCTCTCTCTGCGTCCCCTGTGTCCTCCGCGGTTAAATCCTCCGCTTGTCCTCTCCGTGCCTCCGTGTCTCCGTGGTTCAAATCCCAGTTCGAACTATCGCCACAGGTCGATGATCGCCAGGCCGCAGAGGCCGAGCGAAATCACCGCGTTGACCTGGAAGAACGCTTGGTTCACCCGCGAGAGGTCGTTCGGCCGCACCAGTAGGTGTTCATACGCCAGCAGCGCGGCCACGGCCGCCACGCCGGCGAGGTACAACCAGCTTAGGTACGGAAACACCGCCGGCAGCGCCGCCAGGCAGATCACCGTTCCCAAATGACAAACCGCGGCCAGCCGCAGGGCCTTAACCACCCCCAGTCGGGCCGGCACGCTGTGCAGGCCTGCCTCGCGGTCGAACTCGGCGTCTTGGCAGGCATAAATGATATCGAATCCGGCCACCCAGAGCAGCACCGCCGCCCCCAGGGCCAAGGCCGGCAGCAGATCGCCCGGATTGGCGATTACGGCCTGCCCCCGCACCCCGATCCAGGCGGAAATCGGGGCCAGCATCAGCGCCGCTCCTAGCCAGAAGTGTGCCACGGCCGAAAACCGCTTCGTGTAGCTGTACCCCAGCAGGAACACCAGCACCGGCAGCGAGAGGGCCAGCGGCAGCCAGTTCGGCAGGAAGAGCAGCGTGCTGCCGACGAACGCCGCGCCGCTCGCCACGGCGAACAGCGCAACCGCGGGCACGCTCAGCGTACCTGCCGGCAGATGCCGCACCGCCGTCCGCGGGTTGAGCGCGTCGATCTGGCGGTCGACCAGCCGATTGAAAGCCATCGCCGCGCTGCGGGCAAACACCATGCACAGCAAGATGCCGAGCAAGTCGCGCGGTCGGAACGCCTCGGGCGGTGTTTCGTGGGCATTCGCCGTCCAGGCCATCGCCGCGGAAAGCAGCGCGAAAGGCAACGCGAACACCGTGTGGCTAAAGCGAATCAGCTCGAGCAACTTGCGCACGCTTGCCATCATGCGCAGAACCTCCGTAGGTTATGCTTTAGCATAACCCCACCGTGGATCGTTATGCTAAAGCATAACCTACCAGTCGCCTCGGAGCGCACGCGTCGCCTCACTCGGTCTCGCTCCCCCAGCGCCGCATGAGCGCGTGCTTCACGCCGAGCTGATCGCAGATGCGAGCGACCACGAAATCGACCAAGTCCTCAATCGTCTTCGCGCCGTGATAGAAGCCGGGCATGGCCGGCAGCACCACCGCGCCAGCCTGTGCCGCGCGGTGCAGGTTTTTGAGTTGGATCACCGACATCGGCGTCTCGCGCGGCACGAGCACGAGCTTCCGCTGTTCCTTCAGATGCACGTCGGCCGCGCGATGGATGAGGTTCGCCCCTTGTCCATGCACGACGGCGCTCAGCGTGGTGCCGCTGCAGGGACAGATGATCATGCCGGCGGTGAGAAACGAGCCGCTGGCGATCGGGGCCATGAAGTTCTGGTAGTGGTGATATTCGAGATGCCCATGCGCGCCGCCGGCGAGCGTCCGCACTTCCGCCAGGCGAGCGTCATCGTTGGGAGTGGCCGGCAGCAACTCGTCTCGCTGGAATGCCCTCAGGTCGATGTTGAGCCCCAGCTCTTGGGCCAGAACGGTCTGTCCGGACGGGCTGATCGTCAGATGGACCTCGCGCCCGGCGGCCAGCAACACCTCGACCAGCCGCACGCCGTAGGCGGCGCCGCTTGCGCCGGTGATGGCTACGACGAAGGGGTGCATTTGGTCCCCACGTAGAGGGTGGCGATGCCGAGGGTCAGCGACCGGTAGCGCACCTGTTCGAGCCCGGCCTGCCGCATGAGCTGCGCGAGCGCTTCGCCGGCCGGAAACTCGCCGACGCTCTCCGGCAAGTAATTGTAGGCGTCGAGCCGATTGCTCGCGAGCAACTGCCCAATTCGCGGCAGCACGTTGCGGAAGTACCAGCCGTAGAACGCCTTGAAGGGCTGCCACTGTGGCGTGGAGAATTCGAGTACGGCGACCTGCCCGCCGGGCCGGCAAACGCGGGCCATCTCGGCCAATCCCTGCTCCGTGCGGCTCACGTTTCGTAGGCCGAAGGCGACGCACACGATCTGAAACCGGTCGGACGGAAACGGCAGTTGCTCGGCGTCGGCCTCGACAAAGGTGAGCTGCCCGTTCAGTCCGGCGGAGCGCTTCTTCTCGTCGCCCAGCTTGAGCATCGGGTGGCAGAAATCCGCGCCCACGATCTTCGCGCCGCCGGCCGCCTTGGCATAGGCCAGGGCCAGGTCGCCGGTGCCAGTGCAGAGATCGAGGATCGGAGCCTCGCCGGCCGGGGCAACTTCGCGCACGGTGCGCCACCGCCAGTAACGGTCGACGTTGAGCGACAGCAGGTGGTTGAGCAGATCGTAGCGCCCGGCAATCTCGCCAAACATCCGGCGAACGCGGGCAGCCGACTTATCGACAGTCATCAAACCAAAAACACCAACTCGTTGTAGGGCACGTGCAACGCGGACGCACCAGCCTAACCGCGGTTACTAGTTTGTCTTAACTCAGATCAACCACGGAGACACAGAGACACGGAGAGGACGGGCAGAGAGTTCACCGCAGAGGACACGGAGGACGCGGAGAGTAGATGATTCTTCTCGCTCTGCGTCCTCCGTGTCCTCTGCGGTAAGAATGAATGTCCTCTCCGTGTCTCTGTGTCTCCGTGGTTCAAAACCTCTGCCTTCTCGGCGTCATCCGTTTCCGCGGTCATTCTAGGGTTGCCGAGGGTGGGTCGGTAGGGGAGAACTGGGAGCATGCCACGCCTCAACGTCCATCTGCTGCCTGATTTAGTCGCTGAATCCGAGTTGGCCGGCGCTACGGTCGTCGTGATCGACGTGCTGCGGGCGACGACCAGCATCGCCTATGCCTTGGCCGCCGGGGCTGCCCAGGTCATCCCCTGCCTCGAGATCGACGACGCACGCCGAACCGCGGCCAAGTTTCCGCGAGAGCAGGTGCTGCTCGGCGGCGAACGGGGGGGCGTGCGGATCGAAGGCTTCGACCTGGCGAATTCGCCGGAGGAATACTCGCGCGAGGTCGTCGCTGGAAAAACGATCGTCTTCACCACCACCAACGGCACGCGGGCCATGATGCGCTGCCGGCAGGCCGAGCGCGTGTTCGCCGGCGCGATCGCAAATTTGTCGGCCACGGTGAGCGCGATAGCAGCAGCCGAGAACGTGCATCTGGTCTGCGCCGGCACCGAAGGCGAGATCTCGCTCGAAGACACGTTGCTCGCCGGCTGGATCGTTGACCGGCGATTGGCCGCTGGAGAGCCTCTGCAACAGAACGACTCGGCCTTGCTCGCGCTCCACGTCTTCCGCTCGATCACTCAGCGAGACTCGGCCGCCCAATCGACGAGCGAAGTGCCGAGCAACACCTTAGTCTCGGCGCTGGCCACTGGCTTGGGAGGTCGCAACGTCGTGGCGCTCGGCCGCCAACGAGACATCGAAGCGGCTGCCCGCGTCGATGCGTTCGACTTCGTGCCGGAACTCGATCTCGAGGACTGGGCGCTGGGTCGGAGCTGAAAACCCGATCGCTTGCCGCAAGCTTCCCCAACTGAACTTATCCCGCCACTCCCACCGCAAAGAATCTAGTTGCGTAGATTCCATATGCTCGCCTACGTCGACGAATCTGGCTGCACTGGCATGAAGTTAGGCCGTGGGTCGACGGACTTCTATGCGGTCGTCGCAGTCGTGTTCTTTGATAGAGAAGAAGGAACTAAGTGCCACGAAGCGATCGACAAGCTGCGGATAGACCTCCGCGTGCATCCTGAATTTCATTTCTCCAAACTTTCCCATAACTACCGGGCGCGATTCTTCGAGCATATCTTGTCGTTCGATTTTCGGTATGCGGGGGTGATTTTCGACAAGCACGCCGCCCGCAACATCGGTCTGGATTTCAGCCTTGCTGTGATGGAGCATGCTGCAAAAGCCCTGTTTGCCATGGTTGCTGGCAAGCTGGACAAGGCGACGGTCGTAATCGACAAGACCGGAAGCAGTGAATTCCGCAAGCTAATGGCCCGCCACCTGCGAGATGAGGTCAACAAGGGCGTCGGACGAGAGGCCATCAGCAAGGTGAAAACGGAAGACTCACACAGGAACTGCCTGCTGCAACTCGCAGACATGGTCTGCGGGTCAGTTTACCGATCCTTTTGCCCAGAGAAGTCTCGGCACGATTGCTACCGCAAGCAGATAAAGTCGCGAGAGCTGTTCGTCGCGAAATGGCCATAAAAAAAAGACCCGCGAGCCTATCCCTTGCGGGAACGCACACCCTACGGTGACTGTTCGGCTGACGGGTCAATTTCACTGAATCCTATCGACAAGCAGGACGCCGATCAAGATTCTTGTTGGCAGGTTTTACGCAGTCCATGCAATTCCAGACCGATTGCACAGTTTCTGCTACCGATAGGGGCTGAACTCCGCTGACGAAGGTTCAGTAGCGAGAGCCTCTACCGCTTCTTCTTGATCGCCCGCTGCACCGCCGTGCCCATGTCGGCCGGGCTTTCGGCCACTTCGATCCCCGCGGCTTCGAGCGCCGCGATCTTTTCGGCCGCGGTTCCCTTACCACCAGAGATGATTGCGCCAGCGTGGCCCATGCGCTTGCCCGGGGGCGCTGCACGGCCGGCGATGAACGCGGCCACCGGCTTGGTGACGTGGGCCTTTACATAGGCCGCGGCTTCTTCCTCCGCGGTGCCGCCGATCTCGCCCATCATCAAAATGGCTTCGGTCTTCGGATCGGCTTCGAACATCTCGAGCAAGTCGATGAACGACGTGCCGACGATCGGATCGCCCCCCAGACCGACGCAGGTCGACTGGCCCAGTCCCAGGTTCGTGAGCTGCCAAACGGCCTCGTAGGTGAGCGTGCCGGAGCGGCTCATCAGGCCGACGGGGCCCTTCTTGTGAATGTAGCCCGGCATGATGCCGATCTTGCATTCCTCAGGCGTGATGACGCCGGGGCAGTTCGGGCCGATCAAACGCGACTTCGATGCCCGCACCACCGGGTAGACGCGGGCCATGTCGAGCACAGGCACGCCTTCAGTGATGGCGATGATCGTTTTGATGCCGGCGTCGAGCGCTTCAAGAATCGCGTCGGCCGTGGCCGGGGGCGGCACGAAGATCATCGTGGCGTCGGCGCCGGTTTTGGCGACCGCTTCGGCCACCGTGTCGAAGACCGGCAGCCCCTGCACCTGCTCGCCCCCCTTGCCGGGAGTCACGCCGCCCACCATTTGAGTGCCGTATTCCAGGCAGCCCTTGGTGTGGAACTCGCCAACCTTGCCGGTGATGCCCTGGCAGATGACGCGGGTATTCTTGTCGACCAGAATGCTCATGCGATGCTTCGTTCTCTTTGGTCCGCACAGCGGACCCTACGAGGGCGATGTAGGGTCCGCTGTGCGGACTACTGTTTGCGGTAAAACTGGCTCAGGCCGCGGCGGCGACTACCTTCTTCGCGGCGTCGGTCAGGCCTTCGGCGCTGATGATCTTCAGGCCGCTCTCGGCCAGCATCTTGCGGCCTTCTTGCACTTCGGTGCCTTCGAGCCGCACGACCAGCGGCACGCTGAAGCCGACCGTTTTATAGGCTTCAAGGATCGCGCCGGCGATCGTGGTGCAGCGCATGATGCCGCCAAAGATGTTGACGAGCACTGCCTTGGTGTTCTTGTCGTCGAGCAGAATGCGGAAAGCCTCGGTGACTTGATCGACGTTTGCGCCGCCGCCGACATCAAGGAAGTTCGCCGGCTCGCCGCCATGCAGCTTGATCAAATCCATCGTGCTCATGGCCAGGCCAGCGCCGTTGACCAGGCAGCCGATGTTGCCGTCGAGCTTCACGTAGCTCAGGCCCGACTTGGCCGCCCGCACTTCCGACGGTTGTTCTTCCGCCAGATCGCGCCACTCGGCGTATTCCTTGTGACGGAAGAGCGCGTTGTCGTCGAAGGTGACCTTGGCGTCGAGGGCCAACAGCTCGCCTGCGCCCGTGACCACCAGCGGGTTGATTTCGAGCATGCTGCAGTCGGCCTGCACGAAGAGCTTGCAAAGCGACTTCATGAAGCCGTCGGCGCTCTTGAGGCTCGCTCCCGACAGGCCGAGCTTGGCGCCCAGCTTCCGCACCTGAAAGCTCTGTAGACCCCGGTCGGGATCGAACTCCTCGCGGAAGATCTTTTCCGGCGTGTGGGCAGCCACCTCTTCGATGTTCATGCCCCCTTCGGCCGAGGCCATGAGAATCGGGCCGGCCGCCGCGCGATCGACCACGATGCCCAGGTAGAGCTCGCGGGCAATATCGCAGCCTTGCTCGACGAGCACCTGGCGAACCGTTTGCCCTTCGGGACCGGTCTGCAGGGTCACGAGCTCATGGCCCAAGAGGTGCCGGGCGACGGTGGCCGTCTCTTCGGCGCTCTTCACGAGTTGCACGCCGCGCTGGTTGGCGTTGTCTTTGATCGTGCCTTTGCCGCGGCCGCCGGCGTGGATTTGCGCCTTGACCACGGCCAGCTTGCCGCCGAGCTGATTGAACGCCTCGGCCGCTTCTTCAGGAGAGCGGGCGACCTTGCCATTGGGCACGGCGACCCCGAATTTACGGAGGAGCTCTTTGGCCTGAAATTCGTGAATCTTCATAGGCGAACGGTCACGCAATGCTAGCGGAAGCGCGACTCCGGGCAGCGCCACGGGGCGGCACGGAGCGATGGCTGTAAGTTCGTCGCGGATTATAGGTTTGGGCCGCAAGGGGGGTCAAGGAAGCGTAAAGCTG
>JAESFN010000443.1_pt1 | contig 39463 bp, 30 predicted proteins | sample 9269411 | NCBI WGS metagenome assembly JAESFN01 (sample SAMN14505399, study PRJNA617100) | algae metagenome | isolation source: Iphinoe sp. HA4291-MV1 and co-occurring heterotrophs from trail next to... | place: USA: Maunawili Falls, Hawaii | collected 2009-07-25
GTCGGCAAGGGTTCGGCCTCCTCGCTCCGCAATGGCGGCGCGCGCGTGCTCGTGACCGAGATCGATCCGATCTGCGCGCTGCAGGCGGCGATGGAAGGCTATGAAGTCGTCACGATGGAAGAGGCCGTCGGCCGCGCCGACATCTTCTGCACCGCGACCGGAAACGCCGACGTGATCACCGCCGATCACATGAAGGCGATGAAGGACATGGCGATCGTCTGCAACATCGGCCATTTCGACAGTGAGATCCAGATCGCCGCGCTCTCCAACTACAAATGGACCGAGGTGAAGCCGCAGGTCGACCTGGTCGAGTTCCCGGACGGCAAGAAGATCATCATCCTGTCGAAGGGCCGTCTCGTGAACCTGGGCAATGCGACCGGCCACCCGTCGTTCGTGATGTCGTCGAGCTTCACCAACCAGACGATCGCCCAGATCGAGCTTTGGAAGAACAGCGCGAACTACAAGAACGACGTGTTCGTGCTGCCGAAGCACCTCGACGAAAAGGTCGCGATGCTCCACCTCGAAAAATTGGGCGTGAAGCTGACCAAGCTCACCAAGAAGCAAGCCGACTATATCGGCGTGCCGACCGAAGGCCCATTCAAACCGGATCATTACCGCTACTGACAGCTCTATAGGGCCGCTGGGAAACCGGCGGCCCCTTTTGATTGCGAGACCTTGCGTTCGGCGCCTTATGCTCCGAAAGGCGGCGGCGTGACCGCAACCTCCACAGCCCGTTTCCGCCTCAGGGAAGCGACGCGGGTACATCATGACGCCGTCGATGCAGCCTTCGGGACCGTCGACCTCGCGGACCCCGCACAATACCGGATTTTTCTTCAGGCCCAGGCTGCGGCTTTCATCCCTGTCGAGCAGGCGATCGAGGAGGGCGATCCGCTCTCCATAGTCCCGGATTGGCCCGAGCGGCGGCGGGCGCATCTGTTGCTCGACGACCTGGCCGAGCTGAATGCAGTGCCGGAAAGCTTCGTCGATCCGCCGCGGATCGTGTCGCCAAGCGCTCTGCTCGGCGCTGTCTATGTCCTGGAAGGATCGAGGCTCGGCGGGCGTTTGCTTGCCCGATCGATCCCGGCGGACCTGCCGCGCCGCTTCATCGATTCCAGCGATCCGCAGGCCTGGCGGCGGCTGGCCGTCCTGCTCGACGAAGCGCTGCGGACGGAAGAGCAGATTGCTGACGCAACCGAAACGGCATGTGCGGTGTTCTTGCGTTTCACCGTGGGCGCTCGGCGTCACATAAAGGACGTGCATGTCGACCAAGCCGATTAACGTCGATCTGACCAACTGCGACCGCGAGCCAATCCACCAGCTAGGCGCTATCCAGCCGATCGGGTTTCTGATCGCGCTGACCGCCGACTGGATGATCGCCCGGGCGTCAGCCAATCTCGCCCAATATCTGGGCATGGCGCCGGACGATGTGATCGGGCGCCCGCTCGCCGACATCTTCACGCAGCGCGCCGTGCACGACCTGCGCAATCGCACGACATTGCTTCGCGGACCCGACGCGGTTGAGCGTATCTTCAGCGTCGATATCGCGGGGGATGACAAATGCTTCGACCTCGCCATCCATTTGTCCGGTGGCCAAGTGGTGATCGAGGGCGAGCTGACATCGGGCGAGCATGGCGACGTGACCGGCACGGTACGCGCCATGATCACGCGGCTGGACCAATGCGCGGACATGGTCAGTTTCTTCCGCGAAGGCGCGCGGCAGGTGCGTGCGCTGGTCGGTTTCGACCGTGTCATGGTTTATCGCTTCACGCCGGACGGTTCGGGCGAAGTCGTCGCCGAAGCCTGCAAATCCGGGATCGGGCGATTCCTGGGGCTGCGCTATCCGGCATCCGACATTCCGGCCCAGGCGCGCATTCTATACACGCGCAACCTGCTGCGGGTGATTGCCGATGTGAATGCTGAGCCAGTCCCGATCCATCCTGCAGTCGACGAGAAGGGCGAGCCGCTCGACCTGTCATTGTCACTGCTTCGCTCCGTGTCGCCAATCCATATCGAATATCTGAAGAATATGGGCGTCGATGCCTCGATGTCGGTGTCGATCATCGTCGAGGGCAAGCTTTGGGGCCTGTTCGCCTGCCACCATTATTCGCCGCGCAACCCGTCATTCGAGCGACGCTCCGTCACCGAGCTGTTCTCGCAGATGTTCTCGATGCGGCTGGAAAGCCGGGAGCGCCAGGAGACGGTCGAGTTCGAACGCCGCGCGCGCGACATCTCCGACCAGTTGCTGGGCGCGGTCGCATCTGACGAGTCGCTGCTGCGCGATCCCGATTGGCTGGCGGACATCCTGACCCACGCGATCCCGGCGGACGGCGTCGGCGTGTGGCTGGCGGGCAACTACGCCTTTTCGGGTTCGACCCCGCCAACGGATGATTTCCGTCGCATCATCCGGGCATTGAACGCGACGGCGGCAGGCAAGGTCTTCGCCACTGATCATATCGGTTCGCTGCTGCCTGATGCCGACAGTTTCACGGACCAGGCGGCCGGGTTGCTCGCGATCCCGATCTCGCGCGCACCGCGCGATTATGTCGTGCTGTTCCGGTCCGAAATGATCCGCTCGGTGCGCTGGGCCGGCGATCCGCACAAGCCGGTCGAATATGGCGTCAATGGCCCGAGGCTGACGCCCCGCGCAAGCTTCGCCGAGTGGAAGGAACTGGTTCGCGGCCGTTCGCAGCCTTTTTCGGCTTCCGAGCTGCGTGTCGCTGAAACGCTGCGCGCGACGCTGATCGAAGTGGTTCTGCGCCTGGCGGACGAAGCCTCGGCCGAGCGCCAGCAGGCCGGCGCCCGGCAGGAATTGCTGATCGCCGAACTCAATCACCGCGTGCGCAACATCCTTGGCCTCATCCGCGGCCTGATCCGCCAATCGCAGCCCAGCGAAGAGGCGGTGAAGAACTTCGTACGGGTGGTCGACGGGCGCATTCATGCACTCGCCCGCGCGCACAATCAGATCACCGAGGACCATTGGGGGCCGGCGCCGCTCGATGCCCTCATCGATGCCGAGGCGGCGGCGTTTGTAGAGGAGGGTGAGCGGGTCATTCGCCAAGGCGATCCGATTATGCTGAATCCCCAGGCTTATTCGACGATGGCGCTCGTGCTCCACGAACTCGTCACTAACTCGACGAAATATGGCAGCCTGTCGGTTCCGGCCGGGCGCGTGAGTTTGTCATGGAAATGCGACGCACGCGGCGATCTTCATATCGAATGGCGGGACATTGGCGGGCCGAAAGCGGAGGAGCCGTCGCGCAAGGGCTTTGGCACCACCATCATCGAACGCTCCGTTCCATATGATCTGGGTGGCGAGGCGGCGACCCGCTATCCGCCGAGCGGTTTCGAGGCGGATTTCATCATTCCGGGCCGTCACGTCTCCCAGCAACGGCTTGCGGCGCTTCCGCAGATTCGTTTCCCGCGCAAGAAGCCGGGACACCGGGAAGAGCCTCCCGCCGACTTGCTCAAGGGGCAGCGGGTGCTTATTGTCGAGGATAGTTTGATCATCGCGCTGGATGCCGAAGATATCGCCGCGAAACTTGGCGCCGATGAGGTGATTACGGCGGCCTCGATCGATGCCGCGATCGATCTGATCGCCGGGGCGCCGCCGACGCTGGCGATCCTCGACGTGAACCTCGGCCAGACCACCAGCTTTCCCGCCGCCGACGAACTGCTCGACCGGCATGTGCCGTTCATGTTCGCGACTGGCTATGGCGAGCAAGCCCAATTCCCGGACAAGCACCGTGGCCGGCCTGTGCTGCAAAAGCCCTACACGATCGAGAATGTCGCCCGCGCGCTCGCGGAAATGCTGGGGTAAAACGGCGCCGGGTAAGTGGGAAGGTATCCACCGGATTAACCATATAGCAGCGAATGCGCCGGTAGGCCGTGCCATCTTGGCACGAAGAGCATGACATGGAACATGATGCGGCGCTGATCGATCAGGCGGGGTCGCTGGCCGCGCTTGAGCGCACCCCTTCTACGGGTTTCTGGAGCAGCTGGTCGGTATTCTCTCCGACGATCTCGACCATTCGGAAGTACGATGTCGCCGGTTGGCGTGTCCAAGCGTTCGCCGAAAGGCTGCCGTCCGATGCTTTTCGAGATCGAGGCCAGCGCGCTCGATCGTCTCGGCTTCCCTCGTCAGGCGGCCTATCGCCGCAAGGGTGCGGAGGCGCTCGCCGGTTAACCGCGTTTAACGGGAGCCGAACGCCATGACCCACATTTCGGCTCCATGTCCGCATGGAGTTGCCGAACGCCGCGCTTCGCCGCCTGCCTGAGACGCTCGTCGAAATCATGAGGGCGGCGGCTTGTGACGCAGGCCGTTCGAAGACTAGAGCAGCCCCAAGAAAATAAGGGGATGCTCCACGATGCGACTCAATCTGACAGCGCTCACCGCTGGCCTGCTCGCCACGACTTCGTCTCTGGCCCAGGCGCCCACCCAGGCGCCGCCACCGGTCCAGGAAACCCAGGCGCCCGAGAACCAGGCGACCAATCCCGATCAGAAGCCGGCAAGCCCACTCCCGCCGACCGCGGGCAAGGCGCCCGCCGCGTCGCAGGCCCCGGCCAAGCCCGAGAAGTGGGACGTCAGCGCCCCGCCGGGCATGGCAACCCGCCAGATTCCGATCAATGTCGATCAGGGCAGCTGGATGAACATCGATGTGTCGCCGGACGGGCGGCGGATCGCGTTCGACCTGCTGGGCGACATCTACACGATGCCGATCGCGGGCGGCACGCCCACCCGGATCGCCGACGGCCTCGCCTATGAGCAGCAACCGCGTTTCTCGCCGGACGGCAAGCGCATCGCTTTTGTCTCGGATCGCGGCGGCGGCGACAATATCTGGATCATGAATGCCGACGGTTCCGACAAGCGGCAGGTCACGAAAGAGGATTTCCGCCTCCTGAACCAGCCGAGCTGGAGCCCGGATGGCCGCTTCATCGTCGCCAAGAAGCATTTCACCACCGGCCGCTCGCTGGGTACCGGCGAGGTCTGGATCTATCACGTCTCGGGCGGCGGCGGCGTGCAGCTGGTCAAGCGCGCCAGCGAACAGCTGCAGAAGGAGTTGGGCGAACCGATCTTCGCGCCGGACGGCAAGAGCATCTACTATACCCGAAACGTCACACCGGGTCCGATCTTCGAATACGCGCAGAACTCGAACACCGACCTGTTCCATATCGAGCGCTATGACCTCGACACCGGCGAGGTGAGCACAGCGGTCGCGGGCGCGGGCGGCTCGGTGCGGCCGACGCCGTCGCCGGACGGCAAGAAGATCGCTTTCGTCCGCCGCGAGCGGGCGCGATCCAAGCTCTACATCCGTGATCTGGTCTCGGGCGAGGAGCGCAAGATTTACGACACGCTCGACCAGGATGTGCAGGAGACCTGGGCGGTCACCGGCGTCTATCCCAACATGGCGTGGACGCCCGACAGCAAGAGCGTCGTGTTCTGGGCCGGCGGCAAGATCCGCCGCGTGGGTGCCGACGGCTCGGGCGGGGCGGACATCCCGTTCCGCGTCAACGATACGCGGGTGGTGATCGACGCGACCCACCCGGCCGTGGAAGTGGCGCCCGATCGGTTCAGCACCAAGATGACACGCTTCGCGACCGTATCGCCGGACGGGCGGCAGGTCGTGTTCGAATCGCTCGGCAAGCTCTGGATCAAGCCGATGGGCGGCGGCGCGCCGAAGCGGCTGACCAGCAACGGCACCGACAGCTTCGAAATGTATCCCAGCTGGTCGCGCGACGGGCGGACGATCGTATTCGTCGATTGGACCGACCAGGGCCTGGGCCGCATCCGCACCGTCGGCGCGAGCGGCGGCGCAGCGAAGGATGTGACGACACAGCCGGGTCACTACGCGCGGCCGGAATTCTCGCCCGATGGCAGGATGATCGTGTTCGAGCGGGGAGAGGGCGGCTACCTCACGTCGGACAAATGGTCGAACGATCCGGGCGTGTACAAGGTCGCGGCGAGCGGTGGCGCGCCGGTTCGCGTGATGAAGGACGCGGCGATGCCGCAATATGGCGCGTCGAACGACCGCGTATTCATGGCCGTCAATGCCGGCGGCAAGCGCCAGCTGATCTCGACAAGTCTCGACGGCAGCGAAAAGCGCGCGCATGCGACCGGCGAGATGGTCAACCAGTTCGACGTATCGCCGGACGGCCGCTACATCGCGTTTCGCCAGAACTATCAGGCATTCGTCATGCCGCTGATGCCAGGCACCCAGGATGTCTCGACCGACGAAAAAGGCGGTCCGCTGCCGGTCACCCGCGTGAGCGGTGACGGCGCCGACTTCATCCACTGGTCGAATGGCGGCGAGCAGCTGCACTGGAGCCTCGGGCCGACGGTTTACACCGCCCATGCCAATGCCTTCTTCGCCTCGGCGCCGGCAGGGGAGAACGCGCCCAAGTTCCAGGCCCCGACCAGCGGCGTTTCCCTGTCCATGGACGTCGCGGCGGACAAACCGACCGGCACCGTCGCGCTGACGGGTGCGCGGATCGTGACGATGGCCGACAAGCAGGGCGGCATCATCGATGACGGCACGATCCTGATCCGTGGCGACCGCATCGTCGCGGTCGGCCCGCGCGCCTCGGTTCAGATTCCAGCCGGCGCCAAGACCGTCGATATGGCCGGCAAGACGATCATTCCGGGGCTCGTCGATGCCCATGCGCACGGCGCGCAGGGCGAGGACGGGCTGGTGCCGCAGCAGAATTGGTCGGAGATCGTCAATCTCGCGATGGGAACGACAACCCGTCACGACCCGTCGGCCAGCTCGGCCGAGATATTCTATGCATCGGAGCTGCAGCGCTCAGGCAAGATCCTCGCGCCCCGTATCTTTTCGACGGGCGAGATCATCTACGGAGCGAAGGCAGCGGGCGTCTATGCCGAGATCAACAGCTACGAGGACGCGCTGCAGCATGTCCGCCGTCTGAAGTCTCAGGGCGCCTTGAGCGTGAAGAACTACAACCAGCCGCGTCGCGAGCAGAGGCAAATGGTGGTGCGCGCGGCTCAGGCTGAAGGGATGGAAGTGGTGCCGGAGGGCGGCTCGCTGTTCACTCAGGACATCACGCTGATCCAGGACGGCAACTCGACCGTCGAGCACAACGTCCCGCTTAATGTCTTCTACGATGACGTCGTCCAGTTCTGGACGCAGACCAAGACCAACTACACGCCAACGCTGGTCGTCACCTATGGCGGTCCGGCGGGCGATCCGTATTGGCGCTCGCACACGGATGTGTTTCGCCAGCCGATCCTGATGCGGCATGAGCCGCCCGGCACGCTGGCCGCCGACAATGCCCGCCGTCAGATCGCGCCCGACGAGGACTATGTCGACGGCCTCAGCGCGCGGGAATCGAAGAAGCTCGCCGACAAGGGCGTGCAGGTTTCGATCGGCGCGCACGGCCAGCAGGCCGGCCTGGGTCCGCATTGGGAGATGTGGTCATTCGTGAAAGGCGGCTGGTCGCCGATCGAGGCATTGCGCGCCGGCACGATCATGCCGGCAACGTCGCTCGGCTATGCGAAGGATGTCGGCTCGCTGGAAGTCGGCAAGCTGGCGGACCTCGTCGTGCTCGACGCGGATCCGACCCAGGACATCCGCAACACCGAAAAGGTCAATCGCGTGATGCTGGGCGGCCGGCTCTATGATCCGATGACCATGAACGAAGTCGTCACCGGCAATCGCGTCCGCAAGCCGTATTGGTGGGAAATGTCCGGTTCCCCCAATGCCGGTGCGGCGACCGCCGCGCTTGCCGCGGGGCATGACTAATCCCGCAGCGCGTGGTTAGAGGGGGTTAGTGATTCACCTCACGCCCCTGACTGCGATCCTGACCGGCTTGCTCCTGGCCCTTTGGCTCGGTGGCGCTGCTTGGGCGTTGCTGACCGGTCTCCGGATGCGCGCGCGCGCTTTCGCGGCGCGGGAACGCAGCGGGCGGTTGGAAGCGCTGATCGGCTCCGTGCCGGCGCTGGTCGTGATCGCGCATCAGGACGGCACGCTCGACGCGCCCGAACGGCTCGCTGATTGGCTGGGGCTGCCGGATCAGCCGCGTTCGATCTCGGAGCTGTCGCAGGGCGAACATGGCCTTGCGGAAGAGGACCAGGCGCGGTTCGAACGTGACGTCCAGTCCGCGCAAAAGGCCGCGCGGCCATTTAACCGGGTCGTCAAGCCGCTGAGCTCCAACCGCACGCTCAATATGCGCGGCGGGCCGGTCCCGCCCGGGGTCGCCGAGCCAGGTGCGGCGATCTTCTACCTGTTCGACGCGACCGAGATCCGCACCGAAATGGCGCAACTGGCGGAAAAGGCGGACCGCCACGCGAAGGCCTTCGACGCGCTTTCGGGCCTGATCGAAGCCTCGCCGATCCCGATGTGGCACCGTGGCCCCGATCTGCGGCTGACATTGGTCAACAGCGCCTATGTCCGCGCGGTGGAAGGTGAAAGCGCGGCGGAAGTGATCGCGCGCGGGGTCGAGCTGGTCGAGGCGGCGCCGGGCCGCAATCCGATCGCCGCCGCCGCCGCCGCGCGGGAGCAGGGCGAAACCACGTCGAACGTGCTGCCGGCGACGATCAGCGGCGAGCGGCGGAGTCTCTGCGTCGTCGATGTGCCGCTTGGGCAGGCGGGAGTCGCCGGCTACGCGATCGACGTCGAGGAGCTGGAACAATCCCGTGCCGCGTTCAAGCGCTTCGCCGAAGCGCAGCGCGACCTGCTCGACCGTCTCTCCGCCGGCGTCGCTCAGTTCGACAGCGGCCGCGGCCTGACCTTCTACAACCAGGCCTTCATGCGCCTGTTCGCGATCAAGCCCGAGTGGCTGGCCGAGGGTCCCGAGTTCGACCGGGTGCTCGAACGAATGCGGGAAACCGCGCGGCTGCCCGAAGTGCGGGACTTCCGCGCCTGGCGGGACGAGCGGCGCGGCTGGTTCATCGCCGCCGATGAGGGCCAGGAAGAGAATTGGATGCTGCCGGGTGGCGTCCATCTCCGCGTCGTGGCGCAACCGCTTCCGGACGGCGGCCTGCTGCTGATTTTCGAGGACCGCACAGAGCAGGTGGCGCTCGCCAGCGCCCGCGACACGCTCCTGCGGGTGCGCGCCGCGACGTTCGACAATCTGTTCGAAGCGATCGGCGTGTTCGCCGCCGATGGACGGCTGCAGCTCTGGAACCAGAAATTCAGCCAGGTCTGGGAACTGGACGACGCGTTCCTCGGCACGCATCCGCGCGTGGACGGCCTGGCCGAAGCAGCGGGCAAGCAGCTGGCCAACCCATCGCGCGCCGCCGTCATTCGCGAGCTGGTCCGCGTGGCGACGCAGGATCGCAAGCAGCGCAACGGCCGTGTCGCATTGAAGAACGGCCGCCATTTCGAGTTCGCGGCGGTGCCGCTGCCCGACGGCAACGCACTGTTCACGATGCTCGATATCTCCGACAGCCGGCGGATCGAGGCGGCGCTGCGTGATCGTAACGATGCGCTGGAGGAAGCCGATCGGATCAAGACCGCGTTCGTCGCCAATATGAGCTATGAACTGCGCACGCCGCTCACCTCGATCGGTGGTTTCGCCGAGATGCTCGCCGGGGGCTATGCCGGCGAACTCGGAGAAACCGCCGGCGACTATGTGAAGGCGATCCTCGAATCCGTCGCGCGCCTCAGCACCTTGATCGACCATGTGCTCGACTTGACCCAAAGCGAGGCCGGTGCGCTGCCGCTTGAAAAGAAGTCGGTCGATATCCGCCGCGTCGCGCGCGAGGCCGGCCGCAACGCCGGCATCACCGCCGAGGAAAAGGGCGTCGAGCTGGAAATCACGCTCGAAAAGTCGATCGGCACCGTGCACGGCGATGCACGGCGGCTGCGGCAAGTGCTCGACAATCTGCTGAACAACGCGATCCGCTTCACCCCGGCGGGGGGCCGCATCGTGCTGCTGGGTGACGGCGATCCGGATAATGTGCGTCTGGTCGTTTCCGACAACGGCCCTGGCATGACCGAAAAGGAGCAGGCGCGCGCCTTCGACCGGTTCAGCCGCACCAGCGAACGCGGCGAGCGCGGCGCTTCGCTCGGCCTCGGCCTGCCGCTCGCGCGCCAGTTCGTCGAGGCGCATGGCGGCACGCTGACCCTGCTGTCCGAGCCGGGGCAGGGAACGGCGGTCACGGTCGAGCTGCCGCGCAAATGATGCTCGCCGATGAGGCCGGGACGCTGGCGCTGGGGGCGAAGCTTGCCGCAGTTGCCCAGCCGGGCGACGTGGTGACGCTGTCGGGCGGCCTTGGTGCCGGCAAGACGACATTGGCGCGCGGGCTGCTCGCGGCGCTCGGCCTGGAAGGCGAAGCGCCGAGTCCGACCTTCGCGATCGTCCAGACCTATGGGCCGCCCGAAACCCGGCTGCCCGTCGCGCATATCGATCTATACCGTCTCGAAGATCCTGACGATGCCGAGGAACTCGGCCTCGACGATCTGCGCACCGATCATATCCTCGTCATCGAATGGCCTGAGCGGCTGGGCGCGCATTTGTGGCATGACGCCTTGCGGCTACGGTTGGGGGGGACAGCCGAGGGCGGGCGGCGCTTGACAGCACAAGTCCCGCCGTCATGGGAGGCGCGATGGCCTCCGACATGATCCCGCCGGCAGCGGCGCCTGATTTCCTGAAGTGCGCCGGCTGGCACGATGCCGAGATCCTGCCGCTCGCCGGCGACGCCTCTTTCCGCCGCTATTTCCGCGTGGTCGCGCCAAATCGCCGCGCGGTGCTAATGGACGCGCCGGCGCCGCACGAGGATCCGCGCCCGTTCCTGGCGGTGGCGGAACATCTGATCGGCCTCGGTTTCGCGGCGCCGCGCACCTTGGCGGCCGATCTGGACCACGGCCTCGTCCTGCTCGAGGATTTCGGCGACGCCCGCATGCGCGAGGTTATCGACGCGGCGCCCGAGGCCGAACTACGCATCTATGCCGACGCGATCGATCTGCTGGCGAAGCTTCACCAGCACCAGGCAGCCGACCTGCCGCCGTACGACGAAGCGCAGTATGTTCGCGAGGCGAGTCTGCTGACCGAATGGTTCGCGCCGGCCTTGGGGATCGAGGTCGATGAGGCCGGCTACCGTGCTGCATGGAGCGAAGCGCTGGCGCCGCTGCTCGACGACCGTTCGGTCACGGTGCTGCGCGATTATCACGCGGAAAACATCATGCTGATCGAGGGCCGTGACGGCATCGACGGTCTCGGCCTGCTCGACTTCCAGGATGCGCTGGCGGGGCATCCGGCCTACGACATCGTTTCGTTGCTTCAGGATGCGCGGCGTGACGTGCCGGAAGCGATCGAGGCGGCAATGCTCGGCCGCTACATCGAGGCCGTGAAACCGGCTGCCGGTTTCCTCGATGCCTATTGGCTGCTGGGCGCGCAGCGCAATGCGAAGATCATCGGCATCTTCACCCGGCTCTGGAAGCGCGACGGCAAGCCACGCTATCTTTCCTATCTGCCGCGCGTATGGGGGTATCTGGAGCGTGACCTGGCCCAGCCCGCACTGGCGCCGGTCCGCGCTTGGTTCGATGCCAATATCCCGGCCGACAAGCGCGGAAGCGCCACGATCGCATGAGCCGCTATAAGAAGCCGCTTGCGCTGCGTCCGCAGCCGGATGCGCCGCCGCCGGAAACGGCGATGGTGCTGGCCGCCGGGCTCGGCAAGCGCATGCGTCCGCTGACCGCGACCCGCCCGAAGCCGCTGGTCGAGGTGGCCGGCAAGGCTTTGCTCGATCACGCGATCGATCGGCTGAAGGCGGCGGGCGTGAAGCGCGCGGTGGTCAACGTCCACTATCTCGCCGACGCGCTCGAAGCGCATCTGAAGCGGCGGGTGCAGGGTATCGAGATCGCCGTCTCCGACGAACGCGCCCAGCTGCTGGAAACCGGCGGCGGGCTGGTCAAGGCGCTGCCGCTGATCGACGCTGACCCGTTCCTGGTCGTTAACAGCGACAATCTGTGGGTGGACGGACCTGCGGATTCGATCCGCGCGCTCGCCGCCCGGTGGGACGATGCCACGATGGACGCGTTGCTGCTGCTCGTCCCACTCGCCAGAGCGAACTGCCATAATGGCCGTGGCGATTTTCACATGGACGGTGCCGGGCATCTATCCCGCCGCAAGCCGGGCCGGGTCGCGCCGTTCGTGTTTACCGGCGTGCAGATCGTTTCCAAACGGCTGTTCGAAGGCGCCAAGGCCGAGCCGTTCTCGCTCAATATCCTATGGGACAAGGCGATCACCACCGGCCGCGTCTTCGGTCTGGTCCATAATGGACTTTGGTTCGACGTCGGGACGCCGCCGGCGGTAAAACGGACCGAAATGATGCTGGCGAGCGAATGAAGCCTCGCTAGGATGGGCCGGTGAGCCGTCCGTCTGTCTACACCATTCCGCCGCACCGATCCTTCGCCGACGCGCTTGTCGCGGGGCTGATGGCGCGCGAGGGCCGCGACCGTATGACGTTGGCACGCGGCCTGATCCTGGTGCCGAACAACCGCGCCGCGCGCGCGATCCAGGATGCGTTCGTGCGGCGGGCGGAGGGTGGGCTGCTGCTGCCCCGGCTCGTGCCGATCGGCGATCCGGAACTGGACGAACGGCTGGGCAGCTTCCTTGATCCGCTCAATGACACCGAAACGGTGCCGCCGGCGATCGATCCGCTGCAGCGTCAGCTTATCCTCGCCCGGCTGATTGAGGAGCGGGGCGATGTGCCGGGCAGCGAGGCGATGCGGTTGGCCGCCGACCTCGCCCGCACGCTCGACCAGCTGCATGTCGAGGGCGTCGCGCCCGAGCGGCTGCGCGACGTCGATGTCGGGGAGTTGACCGAACATTGGGCGCGCTCGCTGCAGCTTTTGACCGTGGTGCTGGACCAATGGCCGAAAGAGCTGGCTCGGCTCGGCCGGATCGACCTGTCGGATCGGCGCAACCGGCTGCTGAACCGGGTCGCGAGGCGGTGGCGGACTGAGCCGCCCGATGGTTTCGTGGTCGCCGCCGGTATTTCGACGACGGCGCCTTCGGTCGCGGCAGTGCTGCGCAGCGTCGCCTTCCTGGCGAATGGCCGAGTCGTGTTCGACGCGCTCGACACGGCGATGCTGGAAGAGCCGTGGCAGGCGCTGGGGCCGCACCGGCCCGATCCCGTCACAGGCCTCGCCGACCGCCCGATCGAGACGCATCCGCAATATCATCTGAAGCTGCTGCTCGACCGGATGGGTATGGCGCGCAGCGAAGTCGAGCGGTGGCGCTGGGGCGGCGGCCATGCCGCGCGCGCCGGCCGCAGCAGGCTTATTTCGAACGCGCTCGCGCCTGCGAAATTCACTGTCGGATGGACGGACTTGCCGCGCAAGGATCGCGACCGATCGGGCGTCGAGCTGCTCGAAGTCGCGACACCGGCCGAGGAAGCGCAGGCGATTGCGTTGGCGCTGCGCGAGGCGCTGGAGACGCCGGGGCGGACGGCGGGGTTGGTCACGCCCGATCGCGGACTGGCCCAACGCGTCTCGGCGCATCTGAAACGCTGGGGAATCGACGCCGATGACTCCGCCGGTGTGCCGCTGTCCGTGACGCCGCCCGGCACACTGCTGCTCGCGATCGTCGAGGCGGCGGCGGAGCGGTTCGCGCCAGTGCCGCTGCTCGCCCTGCTGAAGCATCCGTTGGTGCAGGCGGGCGAGGGACGCACTGCCTGGCTCGACCGGGTGCGCGACCTCGACCGAGCCTTGCGCGGGCCAAGGCCAGCGCCGGGGCTTGGCGCGATCCCGCCCGAGCCAGAAGATTATCCGCGCGTCGTGGCGTGGTGGCCGGACGTTAGAGATATGCTGGCCCCGCTGGAAAACGTATTTGGCAGCGACGGCAACGCTCTGGCCGACCTGCTAAGCGCGATCCGAGAGACGGCGGAGCAGCTGGCGGGTGACGAAGCCTGGGCCAAACCCGCGGGTCGGGCCGCTGCCGAGCTAATCGTGGGTCTGGAACAACATGCGCTTCACGGTCCGAGACGGATCGACGCCGAAGCGCTTGGCCCGATCTTGACGGAGCTGATGAACGGCATCGCGGTGCGGCCACCGCAGGGCGGGCATCCGCGCATCTTCATCCGCGGTCTGATCGAAGCGCGGTTGCAGCAGGCCGATCTGACGGTCCTAGGTGGCCTCAATGAAGGCACCTGGCCGGCCCTGCCTTCGCCCGACCCGTGGCTCGCACCGCGTATTCGCGCCGAGTTGGGCCTGCCGGGGCTGGAGACGCGGATCGGCCTTGCCGCGCACAGCTTCGCCGGTGCGCTTGGTGCGCCGCAGGTGCTGGTGACGCGTGCGCGGCGCGATGCGCGTGGGCCAGCGGTGGCTTCGCGCTTCTGGCTACGGCTGGAGGCGCTGACCGGCGGCATGGCGCGCGCCGGCAGGCTGAAGAATTGGGCGCAGGCGTTGGACGGCGTCGAGACGCCGCGGCCGGCCACTAGACCGCAGCCGGCGCCGCCCGTCGTTGAGCGGCCAAAACGCTTGTCGGTCACCGATCTCGACCGGCTGAAGGCCGATCCCTTTGCCTTCTACGCCAAGGCGATGCTGAAGCTGTATCCGCTCGAAATCGTCGATGCCGATCCAACCGCAGCGTGGCGCGGAACCGCGGTGCACGCGGTGCTGGAGGAATGGGCGAAGGCGGACGGCTGCGACCCGTCGAAACTGCGCCCGCGCGCCGAACGGATGCTGCGCGATGCCGATGCGCACCCGCTGATGCGGGCTTTGTGGCAGCCGCGCCTGATGGAAGCGATTGACTGGATCGCGGAGGAGATGCTGGCGCGCAAGGCGGCGGGCGACACCGTGCTTGCCGCTGAATGCAAGGGCGAGGTCGACGTCTTCGGCGTGACACTAAAGGGCATCGCCGACCGCATCGATCGTCAGGCGGGCGGGGGCCTTGTCATTATCGACTACAAGACGGGCAATCCGCCTTCCCACAAACAGGTCGAGCATGGCTATGCTCAGCAACTCGGGTTGATTGGCATGATGGCGCAGATGGGCGCGTTCGAAGGCGTTTCCGGTACCGCCACCGCGTTCGAATATTGGTCGCTCGCACGCAACACCCAAGACGGGTTTGGTAAGATCGTCTCGCCGGTCGATCCGGCGGGCAAGGGCGGCCGCATCTTCAACGACCAATTCGTCGCGCGCGCGGCAGGCAATCTGAAGGGCGCCGTCGAGCGCTGGCTGACTGGTGCCGAGCCGTTCACCGCCAAGCTGCACCCAGAGCACGCGCCCTATGGCGACTACGACCAGCTGATGCGACTGGACGAGTGGTATGGGCGGGATCAGCGTTGATGAAGCCGCTTCCGCCCCTTCAATCCGAGCAACGCGATGCGTCCGATCCGTCGCAGCAGGTATGGCTTTCCGCTTCGGCCGGGACCGGCAAGACGCAGGTGCTGGTCGCGCGGGTGCTGCGGCTGCTGCTGCAGCCGCGCAGCGATCCGTCCGCCATCCTGTGCCTGACCTTCACCAAGGCGGGTGCGGCCGAAATGTCGAACCGCTTGAGCGAGCGGCTGGCGCACTGGGTGCGGCTGCCTGGTGCGGAGCTCGCGGCTGAGCTGAAGGCGCTTGGCGAGGATTTCGGTCCAGCCGCGCAGACGCGCGCGCGCGGCCTGTTCGCAAGGGTGCTCGACGCGCGCGGCGGTGGCCTTCGCATACAGACGATTCACAGTTTCGCCCAAGCCTTGCTCGCCTCCTTCCCGCTGGAGGCAGGGCTGACGCCGGGTATGCGGCAGATCGAAGGGCGCGAGGAAGCGGCGCTGGCGCGGCGCGTGCTTGCCGGCCTCGTGCTCGACGCCGAGCGCGAGGGGCGGCATGGCTTGATCGCCGACCTGCAAGCGCTGAGCCGCCGGCTGGGCGAGGAAGGCGCTGAGGGTTTCCTGCGCGATTGCGCGCGCCCCCCCGACGCGATGGAGCAGCTACCGTCCGGCATCGCCCCGTTCATTCGCCGCGCGCTCGACATTCCGGTCGACGATATCGAGGCGCATATCGCCGACCAGTGCGGCGATGCGCTGTTCGACGTGGCGAGCCTGCACGCCATCGCCGCCGCGAACCGCGAATGGGGTACGGCCAAGGGTAATGATCGGGCCGAAGCGATCGGCCGCTGGCGCGGCCTGCCGCCGGGCGAACGCGCGCTGGCTTTGGAGGAGCTGCACGGTGTCTGGGCAACGGCGAAAGGTGATCCGCGCTCGTTCGGCAAGGGTCAGGCTCCGCAGACCGACGATTATGCCGCACTCGCGATGCGGCTGCACGGGCGCTGCCGTGAGCTGATCGAGCTGCGCATCCGCGCGCGGCTCGCCGACCTGTTCGCCGCCGCATTGGAGGCGGGCCGCGCCTATGCCCGCGCCTATGCCGACGCCAAGCGCGCGGCGGGTGTCGTCGATTTCGACGATCTGATCCGCGCGACCGTGCGGCTGCTGTCCGAACCCGGCATGGGCGACTGGATTCGCTTCAAGCTGGACCAGGCGACCGACCATATCCTGGTCGATGAAGCGCAGGACACCAATGTCAGCCAATGGACGATCATTCGCGCGCTCGCCGATGAATTCTTCGCCGGCGAAGGCGCGGATGGGGCGAAGGTCCGCACCATCTTCTCAGTGGGCGACTACAAGCAGGCGATCTTCGGGTTCCAGGGGACCGACCCGATCTTCTTCGCCGCCGCGCGTGACTATTTCGCGAAGGAAGCGGCTGGTGTTGAAGGGCGCGAAGGATTGAAAGATTTGTCGCTCAGCCGCTCGTTCCGCTCGACCCCGCCGGTGCTGGAGGCGGTGGACGCGATGATCGCGGCGTTGCCCGAAGGCGCGATGGGACAGGGCGTGCGGATCGAGCCGCATCGCAGCGCTGTGGAAGGGCCAGGGCTGGTGACGCTTTGGCCACCGGTCGCGGCCGCCGAAGCGCATGACGATGAAGGCGAAGAGAGCTGGGTCGGCGACGCTCCGCGCCAATTCGCGACCGATCTCGCCAAGCAGATCCGTGGCTGGCTCGCGGACCCGTTCTGGGTCGCGACCAAGGGCCGTCCGCTGCAGCCGCAAGACATCATGGTGCTGGTGAGGAAGCGCGGCGATCTCGCGGCACTAATCGTCGCGCGGCTCTATGCCGAAGGTGTGCCGGTGGCGGGGCTGGACCGGCTGCGGCTGAACGCGCCACTTGCGGTGCGCGATCTGCTGGCGGCGGCGCGGTTCGCGCTCCAGCCGGACGACGACCTGACCCTCGCTAGCCTGCTCGTCTCGCCGCTGATCGGCTGGACGCAGGAAGAGCTGCTTGCCCGGAGCATTCCGCGCAGGAGCGGTCTGTGGCGGCATCTGCGTTCCCAAGCTCCGCTCGTCCCGAGCGAAGTCGAGGGGCGCGGGGATAGCGTTGGAAACGCGCCCCTCGACTTCGCTCGGGAGGAGCGGGTTGAGGAAGCAATCAAAGTTCTTACCGACCTGCTCAACACCGCCGATTTCACCACGCCTTATCAGTTCTTCGAGCGCATCCTTTCCGGCCCGCTGGGCGGACGGCGGCGACTGCTCGCGCGGCTGGGCGAGGAAGCGCGCGATCCGATCGAGGAATTGCTGTCGGCGGCACTGGCGTTCGAGCGGCAGGCGACGCCATCGCTGCAGCGTTTCCTCGACTGGTTCGACCGGGGCGATGTCGACATCGTCCGCGATCCGTCCCAGCCCCTCGACGCGGTGCGCGTGATGACCGCGCACGGCGCCAAGGGTTTGCAGGCGCCAGTGGTGATCCTGGCCGACGCGACGACGGACCCTGCTGCCAATCGCCGCAACCGGCTCGATTGGAAAGTGGAGGGGCTGGACGCGCCGCTGCCGCTATTCCGCCCGCGCAAGGAAGAGTTGGCCGGCTCGCTCGCCAACGACCTCGCGGAAGCGGAGCGGCGCGACCGCGAGGAGCATTGGCGGCTGCTCTATGTGGCGATGACGCGCGCGGAGGAGCGGTTATATGTCGGCGGCGCGCTCGGAACCCGCGCTAAGGGCGTGCCGCCAGCGGATAGCTGGTACGCGGCGGTCGGCCGAGGGCTGAACGCGCTGGGCGCCGAGGCGGTCGAGGAGGGGCGAACCGAATGGGCAGGTCGCGATCCTCGGTCTGCGCCGAAGCTGAAGGCGCCGCCCGAAAAAACAGGGGCTGTGCCTATTTTTCTGCCCGACTGGGCGCGGGAACGAGCACCGGTGGAGGCGCGGCCGCCGCGGCCGCTGGCGCCGTCCTCGATCGGGCTGGACGAAGCTGCCGATCCGCCGCCGTCAGGCGGCATGCGCGCGGCGGCCGAGCGAGGGCGGCTGCTCCACGCCCTGTTCGAACGTCTTCCGGCGGTGGCGCTTGACAAGAGGCGCGAGGCCGCCGAGCGTTGGCTGGAAGGATCGGGCGGTGTCGCCGAGCCTGGGCTGCGGACCGAGCTGACCGACCTCGCCTGCGCCGTCATCGACGATCCGCGCTTCGCCGAGGTCTTCGCGGCCGATGCACTGGCCGAGGCGCCGCTCGCGGCCGTGGTCAACGGTCAGGTGATCGCCGGCACGGTCGACCGGCTGCACGTCAGCGATGCCCGCGTACTGGTGGTCGATTTCAAGACCAACCGCCGCGCACCCGCCAGCCTTGATGCAGCGCCGGAATCGCATCTGCGGCAGATGGCGGCCTATGCGGCGGCCCTGACGCAAGTCTTTCCCGGCCGCGCGATCGAGGCGGCGCTGCTATATACTGCCGGGCCTGTCTTGTTGCCGTTGGACGCTGCCCTGCTGGAGCGGCTCAAGCCGGGCTTGCCGGATGCGTAATTTTCTTTGCGGTGTTCAGCTGTTGAGCGCGCCCGCCGCTCTCCCTAAATATTCGATCGAACAAGGAGTCGAAACGCATGGCCACCAAACAGATCACCGACGCGACCTTCCAGGCCGATGTCCTCCAGTCCGAAACGCCGGTGCTGGTGGATTTCTGGGCGGAATGGTGTGGGCCGTGCAAGCAGATCGGCCCGGCGCTCGAGGAAATCTCCGACGAGCTGGGCGAGCGGGTGACGATCGCCAAGCTCAACATCGACGACCATCCCGACGCGCCGGTGAAATATGGCGTGCGCGGCATTCCGACGATGATCCTGTTCAAGGGCGGCGTACCCGCCGCGACCAAGGTCGGCGCCGCGCCCAAGAGCCACATCAAGGGCTGGCTGGAAGGCGAGCTCAACGACGCCGCTTCGCGCACCGCCTAATCTAAGCGGGCGGTTCCGTACCCTCCAACCCAATCGTTTGAGGCCGGAACCGGTCATGGCGCGGAAGCTGGTCGCCTGCTTCCGCCCAGCGGATGCGGCTGGCGTAGAAGATGTGGAAGCGGGGCGTGACTCTGTCCGGCTCTTCCAGCGTCGCGATGCTGAAATCAAAGGTGTCGGGCTGATGCTCGACATGGACGCCGAGTGGCGTGCCACATTGGCCGCAGAACATCCGCCAGCCGAAATTGCTCGAAGCGAAGCGCTTAACGGTGTCCTTGCCAGCAACGATCTCATAGTCCGCATAGGCGACCGTCGCGAACGGCATCGCCGCCGAGCCCGAGTTGAGCTGACAGGTGCGGCAATGGCACCATCCGGCATCATAGGGATCGCTGTTCAGTTGGTAACGGATCGCTCCACAGGCGCAGCCGCCGGTCCAATCGGTCATCGCTTCAACTCCGATAGTCGGCGTTGATCGAGATATAGCCGTGGGTGAGGTCGCAGGTCCAAACCGTGGCGCGGCCGTCGCCCATGCCGAGATCTACGCCGATTTCGACATCGTGGCCCTTCAGATGTGCCGCGACGGGTGCTTCGTCATACCCCTCGACCGCGCAGCCGCGCTCGGCAACGATCGTGTTGCCGAAGCGGATCGAGAGCAGGTCGCGATCGGCCGGCTCACCCGCCTTGCCGACCGCCATCACGATACGGCCCCAATTCGCGTCCTCTCCGGCGACCGCGGTCTTGACCAGCGGCGAGTTGGCGATGCTCATCGCGATGCGGTGGGCGCTGCCGTAGGTCGTGGCGCCAGTCACCTGCACTTCGATGAATTTCGAAGCGCCTTCGCCGTCACGCACGACCTGATGGGCGAGATCGAGGCACAAAGCCTCCAGCGCCGCCGCGAAGGCATCGGCGCCGGCATCCTCGTGCGACGAGAGGGGCGCAGCGCCGGTCTTTCCTGTCGCGAAGGCCAACACCGTATCGGATGTCGAGGTGTCGCCGTCGACCGTAATGCAGGAAAAGCTGTGTCGGTTCGCCCCGTTCAGCAGTTGCTGCAAGAAGCCCGGCTCGACCGCCGCGTCGGTGAAAATGAAGCCCAGCATCGTCGCCATATCGGGCGCGATCATGCCCGAACCCTTGATGATGCCGATGAGAGTGACGGTGCGGCCATCGACCACGGCCTGCTGCACACCACCCTTGGGAAACGTATCCGTAGTGCCGATCGCCTCAGCGGCCGCCAGCCAACCGCATTCCGGCGCGGCGCGTGCGGCATCGAGTCCGGCCTCCGCCTTGTCGATCGGCAGCGGCACCCCGATAACGCCGGTGGAGGCGACGAAGATATCGGACGGCTGGCAGCCGATATGCGCCGCCGCGCGCGCCGCTATCGCCTCGACCGCCGCGCAGCCTCGATTGCCGGTGAAGGCGTTGGAGTTGCCCGCGTTCACCACGAGCGCGCGCGCGTGACCCAAGGTCAGCGCCTTGCGGCACCACTCGACCTCGGGCGACGGGCATTTACTGTTGGTCAGCACGCCCGCGACCGACGTGCCTTCATCGAGCATGACGAAGGTCAGATCGCAGCGATCCCAGCTCTTGTAATGCGCCCGCGAAACGGCGGGCCGGGCGCCGGCGACGGCAGGCAGCGCGGGGAAGGGACGAGCAAGCGGGGAGCGGCTGGACATAGGCCAGCCTTGCCGTGGTATATAGCGTCCTGCAAGAAACCTCGTCCGCGAAAGCAATGCGATGCTAGTGACTGGCCCGCTGCTCTTCTTGTTGGCCTCCGTGGAAAACGAGCCTTGGCTGCAGCCAGGCGCGAAGATGGGTTTCGGGGGTGCTAAACCGATCAAGCATGCTCGCGATGAAAATGGCGCTCCAATTACTGCAAAGGGATGGTCGCGAACGGTCTGGAATACACCGCAGCGAGGTGTCTAACACAGTGGACGCGAGGGCCAAGCGACATTATGTCAGCGCGGCTAACGACCATGTCCGGATTCCTGCATTGCGCCTGCTGATTCTTCTTTCCGCGCTGATCACCGGCCTGAGCGGCCTGATCGCGGGTCAGCCGGCCGTCGCGCGCGCGGGAGAGCCGGCCGCGATCGCGGCGGCTTTCGCCGGGCGGATCGAGCAGGCGGATGACGTCGCGCAGGCGCGCAGCTTGCCCGGTGCCGACGCATCCGATGTCGAAACCCGTGATGAGATCGTCCCCGCCGCGGCCAGCTTCGTGCCGCAGACGCACCCGGTGGACGAACGCCGGATCGAATAGCGCACCCGCGCATTCCTGATCGCAATTTCAAAAGCGCCGCTGGGCGCTCAGATCCATTTTCTATTCGATAGGTATTCTCATGCTCGGCGCCATCGCCAAGGCCGTTTTCGGCTCTTCCAACGAACGCTACGTCAAGTCGCTGCAAGCGATCGTGACCAGGATCAACGGCTTTGAAAACAACATCGCGGCCATGTCGGACGAGGAGCTGAAGCACCAGACCGTCCAGTTCCGCGCGCGGCTGGCAAGCGGCGAAAGCCTCGATGCGATCCTGCCCGAAGCCTTCGCGACCGTTCGCGAGGCGGCCAAGCGGACGCTCGGCCAGCGCCATTACGACGTGCAGATGGTCGGCGGCATCGTCCTCCATCGCGGCGAGATCGCGGAGATGCGGACGGGCGAGGGCAAGACGCTGGTGGCGACGCTCGCCACCTATCTCAACGCACTGCCCGGCGAGGGCGTCCATGTCGTGACCGTCAACGACTATCTTGCCCGCCGCGACGCCGACTGGATGGGCCAGATCTACAAATTCCTCGGCCTTACCGTCGGCGTGATCGTGCCGAACCTGACCGACCAGCAGCGTCGCGAGGCCTATGGCTCCGACATTACCTACGGCACGAACAACGAGTTCGGCTTCGACTATCTGCGCGACAATATGAAGTACGAGCGCGAGTCGATGACGCAGCGCCCGTTCAACTTCGCGATCGTCGACGAAGTGGACTCGATCCTGGTCGACGAAGCCCGCACGCCGCTGATCATTTCCGGACCGACCGACGACAAGTCGGAGCTGTACAAGCAGGTGGACGTGCTCGTGAAACAGCTGGTCCCCGAGGATTATGAGCTGGACGAAAAGCAGAAATCGATCATCCTGACCGAGGACGGCACCGAGCGTGCTGAGCGGCTGCTGGAAGATGCCGGGCTGCTGGAGGGCAACAACCTCTATGATTTCGAGAATACGCAGGTCGTCCACCACCTGAACCAGTCGCTGCGCGCGAACGTGATGTTCAAGCTGGACACCGATTATATCGTCAAGGACGGCAAGATCGTCATCATCGACGAATTCACCGGGCGCATGATGGATGGGCGTCGGTGGTCGGACGGCCTGCACCAGGCGGTCGAGGCCAAGGAAGGCGTGAACATCGAGCCGGAGAACCAGACGCTCGCTTCGATCACGTTCCAGAATTATTTCCGCATGTATCCCAAGCTCGCGGGCATGACCGGCACCGCGGCGACGGAAGCCGGCGAGTTTCACGACATCTATAAGCTGAACGTCGTCACCATCCCGACCAACGTGACGGTAAAGCGTGTCGATGAGGACGACCAGTTCTACAAGAACATCAAGGACAAATTCGCGGCTATCGCCAAGTCGATCGAAGAACATAGCGGGCGCGGCCAGCCGGTGCTGGTCGGCACTGTCTCGATCGAGAAATCCGAATTGCTGAGCCAGTATCTCCGTCAGCTCAATGTGCCGCACAATGTGCTCAATGCGCGGTTCCACGAGCAGGAAGCGCATATCGTCGCGCAGGCCGGCCGGCCCGGCGCGGTCACGATCGCGACCAACATGGCCGGCCGCGGAACCGACATCCAGCTGGGCGGCAACCTGGAATTCCGCCTCGACGACGAACTGCGCGACTTGGCCGATGGGCCGGACCGCGACGCCGCGATCGAACGCATCAAGCGCGAGATCGAGGAAGAGAAGGACAAGGTTCGCCAAGCGGGCGGCCTGTTCGTGCTAGGGACGGAACGGCACGAGAGCCGGCGCATCGACAACCAGCTTCGCGGCCGGTCGGGCCGTCAAGGGGATCCGGGCTTGTCGCGCTTCTATCTGTCACTCGACGACGACTTGCTCCGCATCTTTGGCCCGGACACGATGTTCTCCAAGATGATGAATTCGAACCTTGCCGATGGCGAGGCGATCGGGTCGCGCTGGCTGAACAAGGCGATCGAGACGGCGCAGAAGAAGGTCGAGGCGCGCAATTACGATATCCGCAAGCAGCTGCTCGAATATGACGACGTCATGAATGACCAGCGCAAGGTGATCTACGAACAGCGCACCGACATCATGGATTCGGAAGGTCTGGACGATGTCGTCGAGGACATGCGGCACGAGACGGTCAACATGCTGGTCGGCGATGCCTGCCCGCCCAACACCTATCCCGAGCAGTGGAATGTCGAGAGCCTGAAAACCCGGGTGCAGGAAATCCTGGCCGTCGATCCGCCGATCGACGATTGGCTGAAGGAGCAGTCGGTCGATCCGGAAATGGTCGAGGAGCGTGTGCAGGCGCTGGTCGACGAAGCGATGGCGAAGAAAGTCGCCGAGCTGGATGGCGGCACCTGGGCGCAGGTGGAAAAGAGCGTGCTGCTGCAGTCGCTCGACCATCACTGGAAAGAGCATCTTTCGACGCTCGATGCGCTGCGCCAGGTCATCCACTTGCGCGCCTATGCGCAGAAGACGCCGATCAACGAGTATAAGCAGGAGGCGTTCGCGCTCTTCGAGCGGATGCTCGAGGCGATCCGCGAGGATGTGACCCGGGTGCTGTCGCATGCCCAGTTCGTGGCCGCGCCGCCGCCGATGCCGGACATGCCCAGCTTCATCACGACCCATATCGATCCGCTGACCGGCGAGGATAACAGCTGGGATCGGGACGCGGGCACCGACGGCCTGGTCGCCGCGACCTTGCCGCCGCTGCAGATCGCGCGCCCGGACATGGCCGAGGAGCTGGGCGACGATCCGGCTGAGTGGGCCGGCCGCGTCAGCCGCAACGCGCCGTGTCCATGCGGGTCGGGCCAGAAATACAAGCATTGCCACGGGGCGCTTTAGGCCCGAAGGAAGGGCGGGAGCACGCAGCGCGTCGATAGGGCGCGAGAGGGAGATCGGTGCGTTGGGCGAGGCTTGATCGACTGATTGGAGGCGATGGCAACCGGAGGACACTGGGCTTCCTGTTCCTCGCCTTCCTGTTCCCGACGCTGATCTTCGCAGCGCTTCAGATCGCCGCCAATTACCGTGTCGAGCGCCGGCATATCGAGGAGCTGGCGCTCTTGCAGGCGCAGGTGATCATGGACGCCGCAGACACCGCGATCGAGGGGGCGCGAATCAATTTGCTCACCTACGCGTCGGGGCCATTGCTTCGTGAGCATCGCTGGCAAGAGGCTGAGGCGCGCGCACGAGAATATCTCGCCATCAATCGTGGCTGGCGCGCGATCTCCGTTTTCGATCGGCAGACGGGAAAGGTCGTTTTCGATACCGACAATCAGGGGACGGCCAGCGATCGCCGCGCGGCACTGGTCGGTGATCCAGCCGTGCCGCGGTTCGGTGCGGTCAAGCGCATTGGCGCGGTGGGGGTGATACCCGCGATGGCGCCAGTCGCCTGGGATACCCGGTTTCAGGTCGTCGTCGATCTCAGCACCGATCCGTTTTACCGCGCGCTCATGAAGCGCGCGCCTCGCGAAGGCGTCAGCGCCCTCGTCGACCGGGCGGGCAATTTCGTGGCGCGGTCTCGGGATCATCGGGTGCGCGTCGGGACGCCCGCCACCTCCTATGTTCGCCACGCCATTCAGGTCGGCGGCTCGGGTATCTACCAGGGCGTCACCTGGGAAGGGCTGCCCAGCTACAGCGCGTTCGTGACGTCTCGGGCTACCGGCCTTTCCACGCATATCGCGGTGCCTTCGGTACGATTGGACCGGCCGAACGATCTCTCGACCGCGGCCACGCTTGGCGCCGCGCTCGCCAGCATCGGCCTCGCCGTGGTGCTGGGCCTGCTCGTCCTACGCACGATCAACGCGCGTCATCAGGCGGAACGGCGCACGGCCCAGGCCCAACGCCTGGAAACGGTCGGCAAGATGACGGGCGGGATCGCGCACGATTTCAACAATATGCTGGCGATCGTCATCGGCAATCTCGATATCGCCGAGCGGCGTCTGGCCGCGGGCCGGGCCGATGTCGCGCAATCGCTGTACAATGCGCGCGACGGGGCCGGGCGCGCCGCCGAACTCACCAATCGGCTGCTCGCCTTCTCACGTCGCCAGCCGCACAGCCCCGATGTCATCGACGTGAATGCGACGATCGCGGCTTTGCAGCCCCTAATCGCGCGCACCGTGACCGACGCCGTTGACTTGCAGCTGATCCTTGGAGCGGATGCTGGCGCCGTGAGAGTGGATCGTTCGGCGTTCGAGAATGGCCTGATCAACCTGGCCGCCAATGCGCGTGACGCAATGCCGGACGGCGGCAGGCTGACGATCCAGACCGGCCGCGCTGGCGAAGGCGGGGGCGGGGAGGGCCTGACTCTCATCGGCGTTTCGGACACCGGCGTGGGAATGTCGGCCGAGGTCGCCGAGCGCGCTCTCGAGCCGTTTTTCACGACCAAGGATATCGGTCGCGGAACCGGGCTGGGCCTGTCGCAGCTGCACGGTTTCGTTGAACAATCGGGCGGCAGCATGCGGCTTCGTTCCTCGCCGGGCGAAGGCACGCGCATTGACATCCTCCTGCCCAGGATTGGCGATGGCGCGGAGCGCCAGGCCGCGCCCGACCCGATATCGATTCAGAATGGTGCTCGCGACGACATGATTCTGCTTGTGGAGGACGAAGAGGCTCTGCGCGCCGCCACCGAGCAGGCGATCACCGATCTCGGCTATTCGGTAACCGGTGTGTCTTCGGCCGATGCAGCGTTGGCAAAGCTTCGCGGTGGCGATCCGGTCAGTCTCTTGTTCACGGATGTCATGCTGCCGGGCATGAGTGGCCGCGATCTCGCCCGCGAGGTCCGGAAGCTGCGGCCGTCATTGCCCATTTTGCTGACGACCGGGTTTGAGCGCGATGACGCGCCGGGGGACACCGACTTGCCTGTGCTGCGCAAACCTTACAAGTTCGAGGAGCTGGCGGCGGCACTCCGCGCGACGATGAGCAATGGGTCGGACGCGTGACTGCGATGGCAATCGCGTTCGCGCTCACCGCGATGCTGTATGCGAGCGTCGGTTTCGCTGGCGGCTCGACCTACAACGCGCTGCTGGCGCTGGCGGGCGTTGATCATCGTTTCTTTCCGATCGTGGCTCTGGTGTGCAACCTGATCGTCGCGACCGGCGGCACGATCCGTTTCGCGCGGGCGGGTCTAGTGCCTTGGCGGCGGCTGGTGCCGATCCTGGCGCTGTCCGTTCCCGCTGCCTGGATCGGCGGCCTGCTGCCGGTCTCCAAGGCGCTGTTTCTTTGGCTGCTCGGCGGATCGCTGCTTGCCGCCAGCGTCTTGCTGTTCGCACAGCGCGAGCGGGAACTGGCCGAAGAGCGTTTCGCTTTGCTCGGTCCCGCCATCGCTGCGCCGATCGGGCTGTTGTCCGGAATTGTCGGCGTGGGCGGCGGCATCTTCCTGGCGCCGGTGCTGCACCTGATCGGGTGGGACAAGGCGAAGCGCGTGGCCGCCGCCGCTTCCGTCTTCATCCTCGCCAATTCGGTCGCGGGGCTGGGTGGACAGCTGACCAAGCTCTGGGGCCATCCCGAGTTGGTGGCTGCGGCGTTCGGCTATTGGCCGCTGGCGCTGTCGGTGCTGGTCGGCGGGCAGCTCGGCAGCCGGTTGGGCGTGCAGATCTTGCCTGCGATCTGGCTAAGGCGGCTGACGGCGCTGCTGATCCTCTATGTCGCGATCCGCCTGTTGATCCAGGCCTGGAGCGGATGAGCTCCGAGCGGCCGCGGGGAATGATTTTCGGCGGGTAGTGCGTCGCCGAACCCGCTGCTATCATTTGCGGCATGTCCTCATTTTCCGATGCCGGAGAGATCGTAACGGGCGGGCTGTTCGCGGGCGCCGTAGAGCCCGGTCATGGCCGCTCTCATGCCGGGCCGCATCCAGGGCCGTGCCTCAACTGCGGCGCGGCGCTGACTGGTCCCTATTGCACCGAATGCGGGCAAAATGGCCATGTCCACCGCACGATCGGCGCGATCTGGCACGAGCTGATGCACGGCGTCCTCCATTTCGACGGAAAGATCTGGCGCACGCTGCCGGAGCTGGCGGTCCGCCCCGGCGAACTGACGCGGCGCTATGTTCGCGGCGAGCGCGCCAAGTTCGTGTCGCCGCTTGCCTTGTTCCTGTTCAGCGCGCTGCTGATGTACGCGACCTATTCGCTGCTCGGCCATCACGGGTCGACTCACGCCACCGCGCAGGAAAGCGCCAAGGCGCTGACGGCACAGGTCGAGAAGATCGACGACCGCATTGCCGATGCCGAGCACGAGATGCAGGAGCCAGATCTCTCCGCCGCACGCCGCGCCAAGCTGCAGGACCGGATCGCCTCAGGCCGGAACGACCGCGCCGAACTCGCCGCCGCGGCCGCGATAACGAAGGATGTTGGCGACAAGAACAAGGAAACGGCTGCCGCTGCCGGCCGCACCACGCTTGAACGCATGCAGACCGATCGCGAGTTCGTCGCCTACAAGCTGAAGGCCAATGCCTATAAATTCTCGTGGCTGCTGATCCTGATCAGCACGCCGTTCGTCTGGCTGCTCTTCGCGTGGAAGCGGGACTATGGCCTCTACGATCACGCGGTATTCGTGACCTACTCGATCGCGTTCATGTCGCTGCTCTTCTGCATCTACATGATCGGCTCCGCGATCGGCGCGGGTGGCGTACTGACCCTGATACTCATGGGCTACGCGCTCTGGCACATGTATGTGCAGATGAAGGGCGCTTACCAGCTCTCGCGGCCCGGCGCGCTGCTGCGGCTGCCGCTTCTTTACGGCTTGGCAGCGTCGGCTGGCGGCATGTTCTATGGATTTTTGACGCTTATGAGCTGACGCCTCCGGCGTCCGTCAGCTCGTCCAGGTCGGCAGCCGCTCCGGGTAATCGGCGTCCAGAGGCTGAGCATAGGCGCGGTTGCGGTCCCGTTCGCCCAGGATGCGCGCATATTGCTCGACCGGGATATAGTAGAGAAACGACAGCACGCGCTCCGCGAAACGCCAGCCTTCGCGCGTGCGCCGGTAGCGGTCGGCATATTGAAGGGCCGTGATCATCATCCGCCCGTTGCGCCACAGCTCGGCGTGGGACGATACCCGGCCCCGGGCTTCGTCTTCGGAAACCATGTCGATCTGAACTTGATGGACGACGTGATTGGAGACGCCCAGCACCTCGAACCGATGGCGATACTGGTCGATGATCGCGGCAATGCCGGTCGCGTTCATCACCCCGTCCAGCGACCGGACGACGGCATCGTCGGTGAACAGCCGCGCGGCGCCTTCCAGGTCCCGATCGTCGATCGTGAAGCAGTAGCGCGCGACGAGTTCCTGGATCTCGGCGCGCGCTTCCAGCCTCGTGAGGCGGCGTTCGATCGGCTCGCTCATGATCAGAACGCGCGGATCGTCACGGCATTGTCGACGACCAGTTCGGCACCGGTGACAAAGCGCGATTCGTCCGACGCGAGGAACAAGACCATGTTGGCGACGTCTTCGGGCGCCCCTTTCGCGCCGGACGGAAGCACACCCGCCGCGACCGGCTGAGCCTGGCCGATCCGGCCCTCGGCTTCCTGTACCATCGGGGTTTCGATCGCGCCCGGATGGACCGAGTTGCAGCGGATCGCATAGCCCTTTTCCTGGCACATCACCGCGATCGATTTCGTCATCGACCGTACCGCGCCCTTCGCCGCCGAATAGGCGAAGAAGATCGGATAGCCGAGCAGGGCGCCGGTGGACGACATGTTGATGATCGACGCGCTTCGCGATTTCTTCAGCAGCGGCAGGCTGTGCTTGCAGCCGAGGAAAACGCCCTCGTTCATGATCGCGTTGACCCGGCGGAACTGATCCAGGGTCACATCCTCGCAATCCGCCATCTGCACGATGCCCGCGTTGTTGACGAGGATGTCGAGCCGGCCGAACCGCCGGTCGATTTCGGCGATGAGCTCGATCCAGGCCGCTTCGTCGGCGACGTCCAACGCCAATCCGATCGCGCCGTTGCCGATCCGGTCCGCCACCGCCTGCGCGGATTCCTGCGTCAGATCGGTGACGATGACAGTGGCGCCTTCGCGGGCGAGGGCGGTGCAATCCGCCGCGCCCAATCCCGATCCGCCGCCCGTCACCAGCGCGATCTTGCCCGCGACCCGACCAGCCATTCTCGTCTCCCTGATTGACGCGGCGCTCAAGCGGCGCCGCTCTCGTCGAAATAGTCCGGCATGCCGCCCGGCCAGACGACGCCCCATTGCGCCTGGCCGCCATCCAGAATGGCGAGCTCGCCATTGATGAAGCGGGCGGCAGGCGAGGCCAGGTACATGATCTGTTCGGCCACGTCCCAGGCGTCGCCGCGCATCTTCATCGGGTTCGCCTTGTGGAACCGCACCAGCGCTTCCTCGGGATAGACGCCGAATCCCTCGGTCTCGATCACGCCGGGGCCGATGCAATTCACCCTGATGTTGAACGGCGCCCATTCGGTCGCGAGCGTCTTCGACAAATAGATGACGCCGGCGCGCGCGGCGCAGGTGTGCGCGGCCTGGGGCATGCCGCGTTCGACATTGGCCACGATGTTGATGATGTTCCCAGGACGGCCGGCATCGCGCCACCGCTTCGCCGCTTCCTGCATCATCCACCAGGTGCCGTTCAGATTGGTGTCGATCACCGCCAGCCAGCCCTTGCGGCTGAAATCGATCGCGTCCTGCGGAAACTGGCCGCCGGCATTGTTGACGAGCGTGTCCAGGCCGCCGAATGTGTCGTAGACCTGCGCGATCAGGCCCTCGACCGCTTCGGGATCGCGGATGTTCGCCGTCGGTGCCAGAATCTCCTCGCCAGTCGCATCGCGGATGAAGGCCTTGGCATTCGCGAGCTTTTCCGGATTGCGCCCGCATATCGCGACCCTGGCGCCCAGCCTCACCGCCAGAACCGCCGCGGCCTTGCCCATGCCGCTGCCGCCGCCGGTGATCAGCAGCCTCTTGCCGGCGAGCAGATCGGGCCTGAAGACGGTTTCGCGAACAACGAGTTGATCTTCGGTTATGCCGCGTTGAGGGCGGGACGGGTCGGTGGGGTCCGGGCGCACATGCGGTTTTGCCGGGCTCACCATCCACTCTCCCAAAATCTCGTCGAACACCTAATCGGCGATTCGAAAAAAAACAATCACTTCTGTCTTTTTCTATGCTGTATAAGCGATCGTTGCTCTAAGGTCGCGAAGGCGGCACGTGCATAGCTGTGGCGTATGCGCGACCGGAATTACAAGCACATTTGATCGTGACTCGGCAGGCAGGAGGAGAGGTTGGGCACACTGGACGGCAAGGTCGCTGTGATCATCGGCGCCGCGGGGCGCGACAATATGGGGCAAGTGATCGCGCGTGCCTTCTCCCGCGAGGGCGCGCGCCTGGTCGTGGCCGGCCGCGACGGCGCGTCGCTCGACGCGCTGGCCGGTGAGATTGGCGGCATCGGCGTGGCCTGCGACATCACCGACGAGTTCGATCTGACGCGTCTGGCTGACACCGCGATCGGAACATTCGGCGGAATCGACGTCGCGCTCAACGCGACAGGCTGGGGCCTGCTGAAGCCGTTTCTGGAAACCACCAAGGACGAGATCGACCGCATCGTCGCCCTGCAATTCACCGGCGCGATCTTGTTCTATCAGGCCATGCTGCGGGCGATGCGTGACGGCGGTTCGCTGATCCAGATCTCATCCGCCACAGCCTCGATCATGCTGGAGGATCATGCCGCCTATATGGGAACGAAGGCCGGGACCGATCATGTCATCCGCTGCATCGCGAACGAGTTCGGGCATCGCGGCATCCGCGCGAACGCGATCGCGCCAGGTTTCACGCCGACGCCAATGACCGCGAAAGCGTCCAGGAACCAGGCGATCGTCGATGCCTTCGCGAAGGAATACCCGCTCGGCCGGGTCGGCACGAGCGACGACATCGCCGATGCGGCGGTTTGGCTGGCCTCCGATCGCTGCTTCATGACCGGCCAGGTTCTGCAGGTGAATGGCGGCCTGACGCTCCGGCGCAACCCGCGCAATGCCGAGATCGTCACCGCCGTCAAAGCCGCGCGGGAAGCGACGCGATGATCCGGGGTGTTCATCACCTCGCGATCAGCACGCCCGATATCGAGCGGTTCGTCGATCACTATCAGCGCTGGTTCGGCTTCGAACGCTGCGGCGGCGGTGGGTGGGAGCCCGGCAATGACCGCATCGACCGGATGACCGGCCTTACCGGTTCATCGGCGCGCTATCAGATGATCCGCCTTGGCAATCTGTATATCGAGGTTTTCGAATATGCATCGCCCAAGGGCGCCGAAGTGCACCCGCGCATGTGCGATCACGGCATCACCCACCTCTGCCTCTACAGCGACGACGTGTTCGCCGACTATGAGCGGCTGAAACGGCTCGGCATGGCGTTCAACTGTCCGCCGGGCGGCAGCGCGGCGACGCGCGCGACCTATGGCCGGGACTGCGACGGCAATGTTGTCGAGCTGCTGCAGATCGTGGACGCGGAATCGGCATTCCGGTTCGAAAAAGTGGGCGCGGCCTAGAGTTCGCGAATCAAGGTTTTCGGATCGCCGTCCCATCGCTCGGCGGCCTTGCGGATCGCGCCGAAGAAGGCGCGGATGGCGGGCCGGTCTTCCAGGATTTCCAGCATCGCACCCAGGGTAGCGCTCGTGTCGAGATAGGCGAAGCGCATGTCGCCGAAACGGCCGTCCGCAGCGACTTCGACGCCAGGATATCGCCCCAGCGCGGCGTCGAAATCGTCGGCGATGATGGCGACGTGGTGAAACCCCGTCGCTCCGGGCGCGACGGTGTCGCGGAACGCCGAGGGGCCGTCGTCATGCTGCTCGACCAGCTCGATCTGCGCTTCGCCGGATTGCGCGACGGCGGTCGAGAAGAGCACGGGGCGCGCCTGGCCGCGATGCCGCGGCTCGTCGATCCGAAGCTCCCGGTTGACGAGGAAAGGTCCGACGTCCAGCGTATCATACCAGTGACGGATCGCGGACTCCAGCTTGGGAACGACCCAGGCATATTGAAGGATTGCGGGACGAAACGGGATCATACCGGTTTGCGCGTGGCCCTCCGCGGCGAACAAAAAAGTCATTCGTGATTGTTTTTATTTGCAGCTCTGCTAGGCGCGAGTCAATCGAGCTTTGGGATAGGATGATGGATACCGCCACGACGGCCCGCCTCAAACGGAGCATGGACTATGAGCGGGAGCGCAAGGCCCCGCCCGAGGGCTTTCCGAAGCTGCCCGATATTCCCGGCGCGCGCTATGTCGATCCCGAATTTCTCGGTCTCGAGCGCGAGCGGATGTGGCGGCGTGCCTGGCTGTATGCGGGCCATGCCGATCAGCTGCCGGAGCCGGGAAGCTGGTTCCTGACGCGCAATCCGGGTTCGCCGATCCTGATCGTCCGCGACCTGAGCGGCGAGGTGCGGGCTTTCTACAACACCTGCCAGCATCGTGGCGCGCCGCTCGTGTCCGACGATGCCGGCCAGTCGCGCGGATTTGTCTGCGCCTATCACGGCTGGAGCTACACGCTGGAGGGCAAGTTGACGGCTGTGCGCGACCGGCGCGATTTCGTTGACCTGGACTTATCGTGCCGCTCGTTGGTTTCCGTGCGGTGCGAGCGCATCGGCAATCTCATCTTTGTGAACGAGGATCCCGAGGCCGAACCGCTGCTTGCCCATATTGGGCCGATGGCGGCGGAGTTCGAGCAATATCAGTTCGACACGCTGCGGCTGGTCGATTCGCGCAGCTACGACGTCGCTTGCAACGTGAAGGTGCTGCTCGACGCGTTCCTGGAAGTTTATCATATCAAGTCGATCCACCAGAAAACGGTGGACCGCTTCCTCGATCACCGGGGTATGGTCATCACGCTTTGGCCCAAAGGCCATAGCCGCATGATCACGCCGAACAGCCGGCCCGACTGGAAGGACCCGGGTACGATCGGGATGCCCAAGATTCCAACGGTCACCGAAGTGCCGGCCGACAACAATGTAAGCTACATGATCTACCCCAATTTCGTGATGCCGCCGTCGGACAGTGGCGTGCCGCTGCTGCAGTTCTGGCCGGTATCGGACACGAGCTGCAGGGTCGTATCGACCTGGATCGGCCCGGACTATGATCCGGATGCGCCCAACGAGCTGTGGAACACGCGGATCAGCAACTGGGAACGCATCCTCTACGAAGACCTCCAGTTCGCGCCGCAGATCCAGGAGTCGCTTGAGAGCAAGGGCTTTCGCGGCATGCCGCTCAATTATCAGGAACGGCGCATCTACCACTGGCACGAGGAACTCGATCGCCGGATCGGGCTGAACCAGGTTCCGCCCGAAGCCCGGGTGGAGCAAGTGCTGGCGGATTGGGTCGAGGCGTAAAGACGCACGGACAAAAGAAGAGGGGCCGAATGGATTTCAGACTGACCGCCGACCAGCGTGAGCTGCAGGCCGCCGCGCGCGATTTCGCGCGGGCCGAGCTGCCCGCGATCGCCGCCGAGCTGGAGCGCGACAACAAGCCGCCCAGCCACGAACTCGTGAAGCGCTATGCCGAGCTGGGTTTCCTCGGCGTCAATGTGCCGGCCGACTTGGGCGGGCTGGGGCTGGGCAATATCGAGGCGCTGGTCGTGCTGGAGGAGTTCGCGAAGATTTCCTCGGCGGTCGCGTTTCCGATTTTCGAATCGTCGGTCGGGCCGGTGCGCGCGATCGAGCATTTCGCGCCGCCCGCGCTGCGCGACCGGATCGTGCCGCAGGTCTGCAGCGGCGATATGGTCGTGGCCGTGTCGATGTCGGAACCTGATGCCGGATCGGCGCTGACCGACCTCAAGACGCGGGGCGTGATCCAGGGCGACACGGTGGTGTTGAACGGCACCAAGCGCTGGTGCTCCGGCGGCGGCCACAGCGACGCGTATCTGGTCTATTGCCGGCTTTCCGACGATCCCGGCGCCAAGGCGATCGGCGCGGTGCTGGTCGAAAAGGACACGCCGGGCCTGTCGTTCGGCCCCAATGAGAGCTTGATGGGCTTTCGCGGCATCCCGTCGTCCGATCTCAATTTCGACGATTGCGCGGTGCCGGCCGAGAACATCGTCGTCCCCGCCGGCGGCTTCAAGCAGCTGATGGAAGCCTTCGATCTCGAACGCTGCGGCAATGCGACGATGGCGCTGGGCCAGGCATCAGGAGCGCTGGATGACGTCATGGCATATGTCGTCGAGCGCAAGCAGTTCGGCAAGCCGATCGCCGAGTTCCAGGCCGTCCAGCTTAAGCTCGCCGAGATGCAGATGAAGGTGGACGCCGCGCGCCTGTTGATCTGGCGCGCCGCCTCGAACGCGGAGGACGGCCTGCCGTCGATCCTCGAAAGCTCGATCGGCAAGTGCTTCAGCAACACGATCGCGCGCGAAGTGACTGGCGATGCGCTCCAGCTGATGGGCGCCTATGGCTATTCCAAGGAGTTCCCGATGGAGCGGCGGCTGCGCGACAGCTGGGGCTGGGGCATCGCCGGGGGCGCGATCGATATCCAGAAAACCAATATCGCCGGGGCCATGCTCGGCCGCCGCTTCGACCAGCGCCGGTAAGGGGGCATGACCGTGGCCGACACCCTGATCCTGCATCACCACGATCCCTCGCCATTCGCGGAGAAGATCAGGCTGGTCTTCGGCATCAAGCGGTTGGCCTGGGCCTCGGTGCGTATTCCGATGGCGATGCCGAAGCCCGATCTCGTCGCGCTGACCGGCGGTTATCGCGGCACGCCGGTCTTGCAGATCGGAGCGGACATTTATTGCGACAGCCGGCTGATCGTGGCGGAAATCGAGCGCCGCTATCCCGATCCGCCGCTGCTGCGATCAGGCCCGCTCGTCAATTTCGGTCTGCAGCACTGGAGCGATGATGCCGTCTTCTCGCCGGGCGCGGCGCTGGCGATGCACGAGGGCGCGGTGGCCATGCCCGACGGGCTGATCGAGGAACGCTCCCGCTACTTCACGAACCTCGATTTCACGCGTTTCGCCGAGGACGACACCTATTTCCGCGCCCAGCTCGTCGCGCACATCGCGCTGATCGAACGGCAACTCAGCGACGGGCGGCCTTACCTGCTCGGCGATCAGCCGGAATGGGCGGACGTCGGGGCCTATTTCCCGCTCTGGATGCTCGCCGGCCATGTGCCGAGCGCACCAACGCTCCTGCGTGATCTGCCTGCGGTGGCGGCGTGGCGCGAACGGCTCGCGGCGTTCGGCACGGGTGATCGCGTCGAGATCGACGCCAACGAAGCGATCGCCGTGGCGCGCGCCGCGCCGCCATCCGGCAAGCCAGCCGGCGAGCGGGTCTCGGTCTTCCCCGTCGCGCATCCTGAAACAGCCGTGACGGGATCGCTGCTGTCAGCGACCGTCGACGAGATCGTTATCCACCGCACCGACGACCGCGCCGGCGCGGTCAGAGTGCATTTCCCAACCATCGGCTACCGCATCGATCCTGCCGGTTAGTCTAGGTACTCGGCCGCGCGCGGCCGGCGCGGGTGTAGACGAGATTGATGCTGGTGAAGGTCACCGCTTCCTCGCCATGCTGGTTGACGACGGCGTAGCGGGTGAGGGCGGTGCCGCGATCGTCGCGCGTCGTCGACGGGGTCAGCGCGACGATTTCCGAAGTGACGTGGATCGTGTCCCCGGGCCGCACCGCTTTCCTGAGCCTGAATTCGTCCCAGCCGATCCCACAAACGAAATCGATGTCGCCGTTGATCTCGTGATCCAGCTGCCGCCACAGGGCCAGCACGTGAATGCCGCTCGCGACGACATCGCCGAACACCGAGTCCTTCGCGAGCTCGGCGTCGGCGTGAAACCATTGCGGGTCATAGGCGCGCGCGAACGATATGATTTCGTCCCGGCCAACCTGTCTTTCGCGCGACCGCCGGGCCTCGCCGACCTGCAGATCCTCGAACGTGCGGTGCGGCGCGACCGCGACGAAAGGGGCGGTACCGATCAGGCCGCCAGCCACCGGTCGAGCGTCACGTGGAAATGGCGGAGTCGCGCTTCCTGCTCGCCCCATAGCGGCCCGCGAAAGCCGCGTGACCGGGCGCCGGCCTGGACGGTCGGCAACAGGTCGGAATCCTGGTCGAGCACTTCGCCCATGCCCGGCGGTTCGCCCAGGCCGGTGTGGACGACCTCGGGCCGCGTCGCGCCGGTCAGATCGGTATCCTCGCCAAGCCCCATCCACCCCGGCGCGCCATAGCCTGGCACATCGACATGCTTGTACATGATGATCGTCTCGTAGGTGAACTGGCCCGGATCGTCCGCGTGCGGCTTGAAGCGGTGGAGGAACACCGCCTCGGGATGACAGCCGACTTGGGCATTCGGGAAGATGCCGAAGATCGTGCTGTCGGTCAGCTGGGCATCGCTGAAGCGGTCATAGTCCAGCCCCAGCCGCGCGGCACGGTCGCGCTTGGCCGCAGCGATCGCCGCCCGGCTGTCCTGCGCGCCACCCGTCCAGTCGGCCGGGTCGATCCCCGCGTCGTACAGCAGCATGGCGATGCCTGGATTGACCGCGTCCTGATCCGGGAAATGCGAGTTCGGTTGGGCGAACGGCACGAATTGCCGGCTCATCCCGCCTTCGAACAGGTCGATGTGCGTGCGGTCGTCGATGATGCCCATCGTCTGCGGATGGATCGCGTGCAGGTGATAGCTTTCGTAGAAAGCGTCGATGCCGCCCTTCCAGTTGGCGGCCCAGTCGGAGCGGCGATGCTGCACCGGATGCATGTCGACGATCCGATAGCTTTCGAGCATGGGCAGGATCGGGCCGAGGAAGTCGGTCAGCGGCTCCGCGCCTTCGTCCATGTTGATGAAGACGAGACCTGCCGCCTCCTCGACCCGGACCCATGACAGGCTGCGATCGTGGCACAGTACTTCGGGCCGGAACGTCTCCGGATCGGTGACGTGGACGTTCGTGCCGTCGAGAGCGAAGCGCCAACTGTGGAACGGACACGTGAAGCTCGCCTGCGAGCTGAAATCGCCGGTGACGAGCCGGCTGCCGCGGTGCGGACAGACATTGTAGTGAGCCTTGAGTGATCCGTCGTCGGCGCGCACGACAATGAAGCTTTCGACGCCGATGTCGAACTTCATCCAGTCGCCCGGCTCGCGCACGTCGCTCACGGGGCCGGCGAGCAGCCAGGTCTTCGTGAAGACTTTCTCCCACTCCGCGCGCGCGACCGCCGGATCGTAGTAGCGCGCCGGATCGGGCCGTTCGGCGCCATTGTCGATCGCCGCCGCCGGCTGGTCGAAGGCGTGGGTCGAGCCGGCATGAACTTTCCAGCTGCGGGGATCATAGTTCATCGCATGCGCCCCGTCAGACCGCCATCAGCCGGTCGAGTTCGGCATGAAAGTGCCGGAGCCGTGCTTCCTGTTCGCTCCACAGCGGACCGCGAAACCCGCGCGAGCGGGCGCCGGCCTGGACGATCGGAAGCAGATCGGAATCCTGATCGAGCACTTCGCCCAGGCCGGGCGGGACACCCAGCGGCGTGTGCACGACCTCCGGCCGGGTCTCGCCGGTCACGTCGATATCCTCGCTCAGCCCCATCCAGGCGGGCGGCGCATAGCCCGGCGCTTCGACATGCGCGTAGAGGATGATCGTGTCGTAAGTGAACTGGTTCGGGTCGTCGGCGTGCGGCAGGAAGCGGTGCAGGAAGACAGCTTCTGGATGGCAGCCGATCTGGGCGTTCGGGAACACCGAATAGACCACCGAATCGCTCAGCTGGCTGTCGCTGAACCGGTCGTAACCGAGACCATATTGCTCCGAGCGGCCGCGCTTGGCGGCTTGGATCGCCGAACGAGTCTCGCGGGCGCTGCCCTGGAAGCCCACGGGATCGATGCCCGCGTCATTCAGCATCATCGCGATGCCGGGATTGACGCTTTCCTGATCCGAGAAACGCGGCGAGGGTTGGGCGAAGGGTACGAACTGACGGCTGAAACCCCCGCGCCACAGGTCGATCTGGGTGCGATCGTCCATCAGGCATTGGGTCTGCGGATGCACGGCATGGAGATGATAGATTTCGGCGAAGGCATCGACGCCGCCTTTCCAGTTGGCGCCCCAATCGGAACGGCGATGCTGGATTACGTTCATCCGGTCGATGCCGTATAGTTCGAGATGGCCGAGGACCGGTGCCAGCCACTGTTCCAGCGGCTGGGCGTCCGGGTCCATGCAGATGAAGACGAGGCCGGCGGCGACCTCGCACCGCACTGACGTCAAATTGCGGTCATGGCACAGCACCTCGGGCCGGAACGTCTCCGGATCGGTTACTTGGACATTGCGGCCCTCCAGGTCGAATTTCCAGCTGTGGAATGGGCAGCTGAACTGGCCGAGCGAACCGCTATCGACAGTCACGAGCCGGGAGCCGCGATGCGGGCAGACATTATAGTGGGCGTGGATGGCCCCGTCGTCGCCGCGCACGATGATGAAACTTTCTGCGCCGATATCGAATTTCACGAAGTCGCCGGACTCTTTCACGTCGGAGACCGGGCAGGCGATCAGCCAGCTCTTGGCGAACACCTTCTCCCATTCGGCCCGCGCGAAATCGCGATCGTGATAGCGGTCCGGCGCCAGGCGGCCGGTGCCATTGTCGATCTGCGGCGCGCGCGCGTTGAACGGGTGCCGATCGCTGCCGTGCACATCCCACAGCAGATACGGATAGTTCATCGTCCGTCTCCTTGAACTCACAGCCTCTGACGGGCGCTCACCAAGCCATAAAAAGACAATCATGACTGTTTTACAAGTGTTCGTTTCATCGGCATGCTGATTGTTCTGCGCAGGCGAAATGATCTGCGGCGAAACGAAGGAGAAGGGCGATGAGCCGGCTGTTCGGTCCGATTTTCCAGATGGCTTATGTGGTTCCCGATCTTGGTCCCTTCCTCGATCACATGACGCGCGTGGTTGGAGTCGGTCCTTTCTTCCTGTTTCCGGTGCCTTTGCCCTTCATCTGGATGAAGCGGCACGACGTGAAAAGCGACGCCACGGACATCCTGTCGCACGCCGCACTGGCATTCAGCGGCGAGACGATGGTGGAGGTGATCGTGCCGTCATCGCAAATGGCACCTTTATGGGAACCTATGTTCGCCAATGCACGCCTCGAGAAGCGATCTAGGTGTTTGATCCCACAGTGTGGTGGTACGATTGACCATCATGCATGGCGGGAGGG